>NPIE01000331.1_pt1 | contig 121755 bp, 117 predicted proteins | sample 8637661 | NCBI WGS metagenome assembly NPIE01 (sample SAMN07420842, study PRJNA396082) | bioreactor metagenome | isolation source: sample BA12 brine-fed electro-methanogenic bioreactor BA | place: Japan: Kochi | collected 2016-12-09
AAATTCCCCGTTGTGGTATAATCGACTGCTCTGGAGTGCGCCCTACTCCTCTGTTTTTATTCCCCTAAATTCCCCGTTGTGGTATAATAAGGAGCTTTTGGGTTTAATCGGTCGTGAAGTTTTTATTCCCCTAAATTCCCCGTTGTGGTATAATAGCTGGGATGAATACCATCGTATAAAAAAGGTTTTTATTCCCCTAAATTCCCCGTTGTGGTATAATTGTGCAAAAGAACGGCCGCAGCTTTAGAATGTTTTTATTCCCCTAAATTCCCCGTTGTGGTATAATCCAACTGCTTAAGCTTAATCGCCACGCCGGGTTTTTATTCCCCTAAATTCCCCGTTGTGGTATAATGATTTTGAGGTTGAGGAAATAGGAGAAGCAGTTTTTATTCCCCTAAATTCCCCGTTGTGGTATAATTGTATAGCTAAACCAATCTGGAAACCCCAGGTTTTTATTCCCCTAAATTCCCCGTTGTGGTATAATAGGGCCCTAGTAGACAACTATCGCACATACGTTTTTATTCCCCTAAATTCCCCGTTGTGGTATAATCTGATCAGGCGGCGGACTTAATGATAGACCGTTTTTATTCCCCTAAATTCCCCGTTGTGGTATAATGGATAGTGTAATTGTGCGTAGGGATGTGTAGTTTTTATTCCCCTAAATTCCCCGTTGTGGTATAATAGATCATCTTCCGCAGATGCAGGAGCTGGGGTTTTTATTCCCCTAAATTCCCCGTTGTGGTATAATGGCACGTGGGCAGAAAAAGACATCGACAAGGTTTTTATTCCCCTAAATTCCCCGTTGTGGTATAATAGAAAGTAACACCTTTGGCTCGGTGGCTGAGTTTTTATTCCCCTAAATTCCCCGTTGTGGTATAATAATTATTAGTAGCAATGCCGAGCAGACCAGGTTTTTATTCCCCTAAATTCCCCGTTGTGGTATAATGTAGGGCTAAAAGACCCCGGGAAACCGGGGTTTATGCCGTTTTTTATGAAACAAAAAGAGCTCAAAATAGAGTAAGATGCTCACAGCTAATTCTTTCTTCCTGAGCTGTTTTTTCACCCAGGAGCAGCTTCATATTGCCAAACTGCCGATCGGTGACCACAAGTGATCGAATGTGGCCATCAGGCGGAAGATTGTTCTGTAAACGATCTAAGTGCTTATCAACTCCCTCAATCCCCTTGCAAAACCTGGAGTAAATGGAGTACTGTATCATATCATATCCATCATTTATTAAAAATTTGCGAAATTTCATGTATCTCTTCCTCTCAATCTTCTCCTTTGTCGGTAAATCAAATAGCACAAAAATTCTCATATATCGTGCATTCATAATTTAGGTAGCTTAAGTAATGTATAATCATTCTCACTAATTGCTGTCACAAATGAGCTAATGGTAAAATCTATCGCTCTTGACACAGTATATCTCCCGACACCAATGATCACCTTGTAGTTAAGCAGGTCAATTAGCTTTGCTTTTATATCTTTATCGAGCTCACTCTCCTCATTGATATTTTTCTTCACCCATAAATCGACGATTGGACGATACGGCTCGATAAAATCATCCGCAAGATTAAAGTTGTTAAACTCATTTTTATGCTTCACCCCAAGTGAGGGAATAAAACCGTACATAGCGAGAGTGTTTGCAATCTTTGATCTCATAATAGCATATCCGTAGTTAAGGCAAGCGTTAACCCCATTCTCTTCTGATCTTGTGAATTCATCTCCCCACAGAAGATTGAAGTAGCGTCTTGCGACAATCCCCTCTATGTTTTTCGTATCACCCGAATCTACTTTTTTGCTATACGAATCTATCAATGCAGCCTCCAGCGTGCTTTCCGTGCTCTTTACAACTGCACTTTGATTTAAAATTTTCTGGATAATGATTTTCTGCCATATACGCTTTTTGAACGGTTCGCTCATCGCTATTTGCTCCTGAAGCCGCCTAAGCTGTCTGGAATGAGACTGAAATGTCGAGAAAAAACCTACTGGAAGATGCTTTTCATCGGAGACTATAACTGCTACACCATTCTCTGCGAGTTTTCGAAGACAAGATGAGCTAAGAGTGATACGTGAGTTTTCCAAAAGAACAACTTCTATATCTTCAATAGGCAAAGAGATTTCTATATCCTGCTCGATAATAAGATTGTTTAGTTTCGTACTAAGTCGTGTCGGTTTATTTATTACTACCTGACGAAAACCCAACTCTTTTCTCTTTAGAAATTAAGCTTTTCTCTCCCAGCACTGATATGTTGTACTTTGTTACACTTTTAGCTGTTTTTATACCCGCAGAGAATCTTTCTGAACCATCATGTGCCTCTATAGTTAAAGTTCCACCACGACGATGTGTCTTGATGTAGTTCCCTTCAAATAGATCTCCGCTCGATGTCTCTATCTCCACATAATCTCTAGGGTACAGCGTAAATAAAAACTCGTATTCATCGGTCATCTCTGTCCAATCTTCTTCATCTGCATGTGCTTTTATAGCTTTATTTGGAAGATCTTTGCCGAGCGTATCCGTAAGATATATAGGAACTATATAATACTTGCCATCCTTCGTGAATATGTCTATACGGATCATACTGTCTCGCTTTGCCGCTATTTTTCCATCATTAATAAGCAGTATGTTGCCAGCCTTCTCCTTTACTTTTACTTTTTTAATCTGATTTTTATTTTTGCTCTTTGATGGCTTATAAATTGGCTCGGCGAAGGCTTTCTCTGGATCATCGTCGTAAGCCCTCAGTCTCTCTTCCAGCACCTCCTTAACTCTAACATCATCTCCATAAATGTCATCTATTTTACTGAGCTTGAGCTTTTGAATCGGGATCTTTTTAATAATATAGCCCTCTTCTGCTAATTTAGGAGAGTATGTACTCTCCTCATGAGCCTGCCCCGAAACCTTACGCCCTGGAGCTTGTGATACAAACATTGGTTTTATTTCACTCAGAAGATCGCCATAAAGTTTTTTAATAGCATCATGATCTTTGTACTTAGTAAGATCATCCTTAAATATTCGACTTTGCACATCATAACGAAACTTCTCCCAGGGCTCTGGGAATTTAATCTTATCTTCATAGTTCTCTTTCTTTTTATGATAAGTTGCAATTTCCTGCATATAGCTACTATTGGATACGGCTACTATTACAGCATCCAGGGCATGATGCCTATTATTCTCAGCTCTGTCCTTATTAAATCCAAAGTGTCGCCTCAGATCGGATGTAAATCTTCCTTTAAATATAAATACTCTACGCTTATATCCATCAACATCAGCAAACTTCAATCTTTTCTCGATATGATTTTTCAAAAACCTACTAATATAACGAGTATCGTTCAAATCTCTCTCTGTAAAATCTTTAATAGATTGATACTCATCCTTGGGCTTCTCTTTCGAGAGCAACATCCTCTTCTTGTTAAGAGAAATCGTCAATGAATTGACCCGGGCGACATACTGCTTCCACTCCTTACTCCCTTGTTCACCATTAAAGTACTCAAACGGGGTCATATCTTTCTTGTCCTGATTTTCGCTAGTTAAGACAAGTACCTTATTAAAATATGTGTCGTTTAGGCATCTGCTATACGGAATTGCATGATCAATCTGCGTATCGAAGGTAAATAACTGCTCCGGCTTGATATGCTTCCCAGAGTAAACACACTGTTCATTCTGCTCCTTCCAATACTTGTACTTGGTAATATCTGTCCCAGAGGGCTCCTGTATTCCAAACTCCTCCTGGAGCTTACGAACTACTGATTCATTTTTCTCACGATTCTTTTCTTGACGAACAAGCATCTCACGCCTATCTTTAAAATTTCTCGCCATATCTCGGGCGAATTCGATATGGATGAATGTAGGAGATCCATACTTATCTATTATCGCATTTATTACCTTACGTGATTGAGAGAGAGCTCGTAGTACGACAGGATTTCTTATGTCTTCTCTGCTTATCACGGGCAGCTTGTATTCTCTCTTGAATTCCGAACGATCAGGATAAATCGCTTCAATAATCTCAGTATAATCTCTGCCCTTCTCTATCTCAGGAATGATTTTCCTTAAAGCCTTGATCGACATATGACAGACCTTTGTGAAATCAACTGATTTCATCAATGACTCTTTGACATCATCGTTTATTTCTTCTATTTTACCCAGTTCTCTATTTAAATCCTCATAACTCTTGTAGACAGTTAGGATATAAGCTAGCTTATCAAGCAAATCGGCATCTTTCCTCAATTTATCCCACGCCTCCTCTGAAACACCCTCTACGGCTCTTCTTAATTTGTGATAACCAGGCATTTTTACGAAATCTTTATTCTCAGCTTTTTTATACACATCCGCCAACTCGACTCCAATCTTATACTGGTAATTTAATCCTTTAAAAAAGTACTCATCTCCTAGCTCGAGAAACTTCCTAAGTTGGGTATATTTTATTCTCTCTGTCTTGTGCTGCACTTTTTCCGACAGCATCTGTTTTTGCTCAGGGCTAAGGGGAAAATCCGCATAATTCATACTTTTGTTTACTATCCGGACATTGTTAACAGACTGCCAAAATCTAAAAAGCTCAAAAGTATAAGAGTTTGTCGGAGCTCTTTTCTCTCCATCTTCAAAAGAGCAGTCACCAATCTTATTAATTATATCTTCACCAGAGGCAATCGGTCTTTGATACGAGATCTCTTCTATAATCTTGGATATTAAGTCATCAGTGATTTTTTTATTATATTTGACCTGAGTTTTTAAAATCAACTCAAGCTCATCCATAAGCAGATCTCTGCTTAATAGACACTTATATTCACCATCCTTGTTCCTTTTGCTTTCAGAAAATGATGGGTCCTTGTAAAACATCTCTCCATAGGTACGATACCCTTTTTCACTCATTAGCTCGTTGTTAGCATCAATATACTTCTTCAAATCGCCGCCAGCCTCATCAAGATCTTCTTTTCGGTTAGATTTAAACCCTCTGCGCTTGGCGATGTGTAAAACCGCCTTAGCCAGCTCCATATCTGTAACCTTTTTATCTAGTGCCCTACTTCTAACCTCCCATGGATCGATCTCTACATTTTTATACAGCTGCTCCCTGCTTTGTATTAGACCCGCCTCAATGAGGATTCTTTGCACTTTAGATAACCGTTGTTTTCTTCTTCTTAGTCGTACCCTTACCCCCCTAGCCTCTCTCCGCTTTACATTTACTGATTCGCCATTCTTGGGGTGTTCAGGAGGGGAAAATATTCGCACACCTGTATCTAGTAGTCTATAGGGAATTAAAGTTTCATCCTTTTCAGTAAGCTCAACAACACTCCATCCAATCGAGGCAATACCCAGATCTAAACCCAAAGTGTATTTTCTTGAACTCATGATACTACAATTATATCATGAAAATATCCATATGTCTATAATAAATAGGATGCCCCTCTAAAAGAGGGGCAGAGCCTTACAGATGCCCTGAATACACAGTAGCATCCTTATTTTTATAACCCATACTTTTCCCCGTTGTGGTATAACGAATATAGGCTATAATATAATTGTACCACGCCTTACAATTTATTGCAACCCCCTCTCCCACACCTTCACAACCCTCTTATCCCCTATCATCTTACCTCCAGCAAGCACGGTAAACCCCATCTGTCCCAAGTAAGCCAGCTCATTTGCCCACTTAATGAGAAAGAAAAACCTCCGACTGGGGACAGTTCCATCACTCACCCACAGATCGATCAAGCTCCGCCACTCATGCTCAAAAGCGACAGTATCCTCCTTCACAGACTCTAGAGCCCCCTTCTCCACGATAAAGTTGACACAAAATTTATCCTGCAGATCCTTATCAAATCGTCGTGCCACTATCCGACCGCCCAGAAGTTTAATCCAGAGCCTGTAAAGCCATAGTGTATCGTCACGCACAATCACAAATATATCGATGTCATCCTCACGCCTAGGACAACCCACCGCCACTGAGCCGCTTATAGCGATCCTCCTGCACAGTGCCGGCAAAAGTATACGATGCAAATTTCTCTTAGCAATATCAATTTTACGCTCTTTTTCCTCATAATCCTCGGGCAACAGCCCTGAACTAAATAGCCCCTGCCAATCACCATGCCCGATCTGTGTGAGCTTACGCCCGTATTTCTCAAGCACCCTACGTCTATGCTGCTCCATCTCACTAAAATTACTATAACGTTTTGCAACTTTGCTGCTTTTCATATAGAATAGTATAGCCAATCCTGGAAAAATACACAAACAGAGTTAAATAAAAGATTTTTTTGTGATATTATAAGGGCAGGAATGGCTATATACGCGAGCTTTATAATATTTTAACAGCTTGCTATACACCAAATTATGAAGCAACATCCTATACCACAAAACATTTTAGACATCGAGTTCAAACTGTTCTCGCATTTTACTATACGAGAGTTCGCCTATATCGCTATAGGAGGCGGTTTTGGATTGATATTTCTCTACTTGATGTCGACCCAGAAAATTCCTGGATGGGTGGCCATACCAATTTTCCTCATATCTGCCGGTACCGGAGCATTTCTTGGGCTCGTTCCTATAAACGATCAGAAAGCGGATGTTTACTTCCGAAACTTTATCAAATCAGTCACCAGCCCGACTCTTCGTGTGTGGAAAAGCGACTTTCTAGATCACAGCATATTTAAAGATCATAGTGCGGTTGAAGCCCTAGCAGACGCTAAAAACCAGCAGGCTGTAAAAGACTCACCTCAAATCATCGGTGCTGCGAGAAAGAAATCTCAGCTCAAAAATGAATCTGAGGTAATGTTGGAAACTGAGGAGAGCGAGAAAAAGATCGAGCTTAACCGCATCGCGCAAGAAACTGGCAATTCCGTGCCTGTTAGTACTCCCGCTGCTACCCCACAGCCTACAGACACACAACAACCTACACCTCCCACACAGCCCACTCCTCCTCAACCAGTTATGCAACAATCCGTAGCGATTCAGCAAAATCCACCCTCTTCTAATAATGTCCCGCCAGTCAAAGACATAAAAGTGCCACCGGAAATCGTAATAAACAACGCAAATATAGACAAATTCAAGGCTCAGTTCTCTCTTTTAGATCCACCTCCTAACTCCATAAATATATCAGTAAGAGACGATTCAAACTACCCAATCCCAAAGACTGTAGTGCTCATCAAGGATAATACTGATAAGATAATGCAGGTCAAAGTAACTGATGCAAAAGGAGAGGTAGTTACAGAAAGAGCATATGATCATGGAATATACAAACTAGAATTCCAGCAATCCGATCACATATTTCCAAAAGTTGTATACGCCTTTAACAATGCGACTGACGAGCCAATTAAAATAATAGGAGTAAGAAAATGAAACCATCTACAAGAGCAAAAGTACAGTACTCAACACAAGATCATCTACAGATCCATGAGATCATCGATGATATCGTGATAACTAAAAATCGCAAGACCAATTTAATCATCGAGACTTCTGCTGTAAACTTCGATCTCCTCTCAGAGCATGAGCAGGATAATAAAATAAACGCTTTTGCGGGGCTTTTAAACTCATTAACATTTCCGATCCAGATCGTTATAAGAACAAAAAGAATTGATATATCAAACTACGTAAACTATCTGCAAAATGAGCAGAAAAAGGAAATGAGTGAAGGCATGAGAAAGCAGATGAAGGTTTATACCACTTTTATACAGAATCTGGTAGTACAAAACGATGTATTAGATAAAAAGTTTTATGTAGTCATTCCCCACACTGTATACAATCTAGATGCGAAAAGCATACTGCCTTTACCAAAGGCCTCAGACGGCGGTCTTATAGGAGACTCGGAGTTGGAAAAGTTGGTAGAACAAGCAAAGATATATTTGTACCCGAAACGGGATCATATGCTAAAGCAGCTAAGCCGAATGGGACTTGTAGGTCATCAACTTGAGAATGATGAACTTATCGAGCTTTTTTACGGCATATACAACGAAGTAGAATAATTTTTAATACTTATACCGATGGCAGATCGAAAATCAAGATTGAAAAAAGACCCGTTACGCAGCCCGATTCAGGATAAACTCGCACAGAGAGAGAGACTAGGGAGAAGATTTGACAATACAGAGATAGAGCAGTTCAAGACAGCGTACTCTGTTGATCCTATAGAGAAAGATCGATTTAATGATAAGGAGAAAGAGGAAGAGAAAAAACCGAACTTCGTCCAAAATATCTTCACGCTCATAAATAAGAACTTCGGCAAAAAGAAACTTACTGACAGGGAGAAACAGTTAGAAGAAGAGAAAAAGAAACGTGGTGGCTATATACGCCCTGATAGATTCGAAGGCTTGAGCTTGCAAGATATAATCGCACCGATAGACATGGAGATCGATTTCAGCCACATACAGATAAGCGACAGGTATTACCGTACTTTTTTTGTCAGTGGTTATCCTAGATTTGTCGGGCCCAACTGGCTTTCACCTATAATCAACTTCGAGCACTCGATCACGATAAGCACCTTTTACTACCCTATCGACTCCAAGACTATTCTTAATAAACTAAAGAAAAAAATTGGTGAACTCGAAGCGACACTTTACGGGCAGATGGAGAAAAGACAGGCTATCGATCCCAGTACGAAGATTGCTCTTTCTGATGCTCAGCAGCTACAGGACGCCATCGCTCAGGGTTCCGAGAAGTTTTTTTACTACGGTATGTACATAATGGTCGCTACCAGATCAAAGGAGCTGCTCGACAAAATTTCCAAAAATATTGTATCCACGATGGGTGCCATGAATATGACAGCGAGAGTGGCAAGTTTGCAGCAGGAAGATGGCCTTATTAGTGCACAGCCGCTTGGTCTGGACAATCTTTATATCACCAGAAATATGGATACTACTTCACTTGCTACGACTTTCCCATTTGTGACTTCCGAGCTCACTATGGATCACGGCGTCATGTGCGGAATAAATCAGCACAACAACAGTCTTGTCATATTTGACCGCTTTGATATGGAAAATGCAAACAGTGTAGTTTTTGCTAAATCCGGTGCTGGTAAGAGCTACTTCGTCAAACTTGAGGCAGTACGCAACGCCATGTTTGGCACACAAATAATTATTATCGACCCGGAGCATGAATATGAGCGACTTTGCGAAGCGGTTGGTGGCACATATATTTCGTTCTCACAGGACAAAAGCGATAAAATAAATCCGTTTGAGATCTCTGGACTTGGCGATCCCGAAGATGATGAGTTGAGATCAAAGATTCTATCACTTGAAAGCTTCCTGCGACTACTTATGGGAGAAATCTCTAGTACAGAGATGGCAATACTTGATCGTGCTCTTCTGCTTACATATCGGGAGAAGGGCATCACACTCGATCCCAAGACGCAGCGTGGCAAAAAAATGCCGTTGCTGGAGGACTTGTATAAAGTACTCAAAGGGATGGCTGAGCCGGAGGCTAGAAAGATGGCAGGCAAGCTTGAGCGATATATAATAGGTAGTGCAGCCGGGATATTTAATGAGGAGTCAAACATTGATATGAACAATCAGTTCATCGTGTTTAGTGTGCGGGATCTGCAGGAGGAGCTGCGACCTATGGGTATGTTTCTGATTTTGGATTACATTTGGACAACTATTCGCAAGGAGCGCCGCAAAAGGATCATGGTCGTAGATGAGGCTTGGTACATGATGCAGAACGATGACAGTGCTAAATTTCTCTACTCTCTTGTAAAGCGTGCACGTAAATATTTCCTCGGCGTCACGACGATCACGCAGGATGTGGAAGACTTTCTGAAAAACGAGATGGGGCGGGCGATTATTAACAACTCTTCAATACAGTTCCTCATGAAGCAAAGTCCTAACTCGATCGACAGGATTGGCAAGGTCTTCAATCTTTCTGATGGGGAGAAGGCTTACTTACTTAACTGTGATAAAGGACAAGGACTGTTTTTCGCTGGACAGAATCATGTCGCGATTCAGGTAGTGGCAAATCAGGGAGAGCATTATCTTATTACTACAGATCCGAGGGAGCTTGCCGATTCAGAGCTGCTCGGGAAATGGAAAAATGCTTCTATAGAGGAGCAGGCACAGCCTTTTAGTCAGACGGTTTTCCAGGAGAAAAAAGATGAGACAGAAGAGGAGCAAAAGGGCGATATTATTAAGTCGACTGTCTCGAAGAGGCAGCACGAGATCAGGCAGATAATTGATAATTAGTAATTGTTAGGCTCAGATGATGTGGAAAATAGCCTGACCTTTGAAAAAGATAAGCAGTTTTTTGCTTCCATAGAGAGGCGTATTTCCTGGCTTTAATAACAAAGCTCGCTTAACCTAAGCCCTCGATCAACCTATTGTAAAACCTCAAGTTGTGAAGCGTCATAAGGCGCAGGGCTGTGGCCTCACCACTTCGAAACAGATTATGAATATACGCTCGTGAATGATGCTGACAAGCATCGCAATCACATCCTTGCTCGATCGGCTGCAAATCCTCTGCGTACTGAGCGTTTTTTATATGAATAACCTCACCTCCCTCTGGCGAACTCGATGAGTAAAGTGTGCCGTGCCGTGCATTTCTCGTCACCAACACCGTATCAAACACTTTATAGCCAAGCTCGAACGCATCCCTTATATCTTGAGGCTTACCCACCCCCATAGCATATTTAAACTTATCACCAGGAGTATTATCTGCAACTACCTTCATCTGATCCACTACTAAATTCCCAGCATCGTCCACAACATAACCTCCGAAATTGTACCCGTCAAACCCTATTCTTACAAGCTCTTTTGCACATTTCTCACGCAAGTCCAAATACTGTGCCCCTTGTACCACAGCACTAAGCAATTTCCCGGTTTTCGCCGTGCCACCGTACTCTTTTTCGAAATGCTCTTTTGCCTGCACTGCCCACCTAAGCGTAGTTCTAACAGATTGTTCTGCCTCCTCACGAGACACCTGTGCATCTCGACAATCATCGAGAACGACAAGGATGTCAGAGCCGAGCTTTATCTGAATGTCGATCGAGCTCTCCGGTGTCAAAGTAAAAACTGTGCCATCTTTAGGCGACTTGAAAACTGCTCCATCATGATCAATCTTGCCTTTCCACTTTTTACTGTGCAGCAAGCTGAAAATCTGAAAACCTCCAGAATCGCTAAGGATATATCCATCCCAGTTCATAAATTTATGCATGCCCCCTAGACGCTCGATTCTATCTGCTCCTATGCTGGTCGCCAGATGAAGTGTGTTCACCACCACCCCGCTCGTCCCTATTTCACAAAGATCGCTCGACGTCATGTACCTAACAGCTCCCTTAGTCGCGTCAGGCATAAATATCGGCTCCTTACCAAATTTTATCAACTTATCTTGCACCATCTTAACAAACAGTTAATTATAAATTATAAATTTTCTCCAACAATAAACATCGAGTCCCCATAGCTTAAAAATTTGTACCTCTCTGTCATCGCTATCTCATACAGTTTTATCAGCTCCGCCAGCCCCCTGCTCTGATCTCCTATAATCTCACCCAGAAAGCTGCTCACAAGCATAAGCAAGCTTGACTTAGGTGCATGAAAATTCGTCACCAACCCATCGATTATTTTCCACTCATATCCAGGATATATAAAAATATCAGTCTCACTATCACCTCCCCGGACGATATACTTGCCACTTCTGGGATCCTTTACCGCTACGCTCTCAAGCACTCGAGTAGCAGTGGTGCCAAATGCAATAACTCTTTTATCCGAAAGAATAGCCTTATTTATACTCTCCGCCGCCTTGGTGCTGATGCTGTACTTTTCTGTATGTATTTGAAAATCCTCGACTCTCTCAGATTTCACGGGAGCAAAAGTCCCCCAACCCACATCGAGGGTGACGTGCACTATTTCTGCACCTTTCTCTTTTATACTTTTCAGTATTTTCATTGTAATATTAAGACTTGCCGTCGGAGCAGCGACCGATCCTTTTCTCTCACCAAACACCGTGTTGTAGCGATCCTTATCGCTCTCCTCATCATCTCTTCTAAGGTATGGTGGCAATGGGACATGGCCGCAATCCTCAAATATACTCGACTCGACAGCAGAGTCAACTTTTACCGTGTATGTGCCATGCTTATTATTTTTCCCAACAAAACTCGCCACATAATCGGTCGGTTTGCCGTTTTTCAGAAAAGTTAGATCATCACCTGGTTGTACTTTCTTCCCCTTGCCAATAAGCACTTCCCAATATGTATCGTCGCCCTCAGACAAAGATATGTTGTTAAGGTACAGAAGCTCCATCTGACGACCCGAGGGTTTATGAAGAACAAAAAACCTGGCCTGAAGCACCTTAGTGTCGTTTAGCACGACGACATCCCCGGGATTTATAAAATCAGCTACATCAAAGTATTTCTTATGCTCGATCTCAATCTCGCCATCAAACGCTTGACAAACCATCAGTCGACTCTCGCCCCGAACCTTTGGGGGATACTTAGCTATAAGTTCTGAATCAAGTTGATAATCAAAATCACTACTCTTCATCGTTATCTTCCCCTAACATTAATGATGGCTGTGTAATATCCAGCTCTATTTCAGACTCTCCAATTGGCAAAGACTCTGCTCGATCAATTCTCTTATGCACGGCTCTCGTTCTTGTGGAAAGCTTATTTACAGTATTGCTGGCTTCTTGCAGCTTCTTCTGAGTCTTGGCAACTGCGACTTCAAACTTCTGAAACTGATTCTTAATATCACCAAGCAAGTCCCATACTTCACTTGTCTTTTTCTCTATAGCAAGCGTCCTAAATCCCATCTGAAGACTGTTGAGGAATGCGGCAACAGTATTTGGTCCCATGACTACGATCTGATACTCACGCTGTATAAGCTCACAAAGATCCAACTGCCTCGTAACTTCAGCGTATAATCCCTCGATCGGAAGATAAAGGATGCCGAAGTCAGTTGTGTTTGGTGGATCAATGTACTTTTCATGTATATACTTGGCCTGATCTTTAATCTTATTACCTATCGCCTTTATAGATTTTTCCACAAGCTCCTTATCAGCATTGTCCGTGGCCTCGAGTAGTCTCTGATAATCTTCTACAGGGAATTTGACATCAATCGGAAGTAGTATATGCTTATCTTTACTTGTCTTGTTCGGAATCTTTATTGCGAACTCTACCCGATCATTGCTTTCACGCTTTGTGGAAACATTCTTTACGTATTGGGTAGGAGCAAGTATCTGCTCAAGAAGGTTGTCCAGTTGCACTTCCCCCCAAGTACCACGAGTCTTGACATTAGTAAGCACATTTTTAAGATCACCTACCCCCTTAGCAAGATTTTGCATCTCGCCCAATCCTTTATATACTGACTCAAGTCGATCGTTAACCATCTTAAACTTCTCACCCAATCTCTTATCCAGTGTCTCTGTGAGTTTTTCATCTACCGTATTTCGCATCTTGTCCAACTGTACTGCATTATCTTTCTGAAGCTTTAACAACCCTTCCTGCACTGTTTGCTGTATCTTGCTCATCTTATCCTCGTTTTTCTCTGTTAGATTTGTAAGATACTTAGTCGTGTTGCTTCCCAGGGTCGATATAGAATTGATTATCTCCTGCCTAAGCTCTTTCTGTTGTACATTTGACTCCTGACGATTTATCGAAGACTCCTCTTTGAGCTGTTTTGGTAATTTTTCCTGCTCGAGCAAGATCTGCTTAAGTAGCTCTTCGCTTTGACCATCGCCAGATATTTTGCTTATTTTTAAGTATATAAAGAGTGTAAGGAGGAACGAGAGTACACTTATCACTATAGCTATGATTTCCATCGGTTATTTACTTATAAAGTTATATTTGATATTATTATAACAGATTAAATGAGCATATAAAAGGGAAAAATGAGCGATCGCATAAAACTTCTTTTTGTCGGAGCCGGATGGGAAGCGTATGAGACACTCGAGGCTCTCTACTCAGATAAGAGATTTGAGATTGTGGGGATACTTACACAACCTGACAGGCCTAAAGGTAGAAAAAGAGAGATTAAAAAGTCAAAAATAGTGAAGTTCTCTGAAATTGAAGAAATACCGCTTTTTTATGCAGATAAGGATAACGTATTTAAACAGACATTGGAAAGCTGCTCTCCTGAAATAATAGTATGCAAATCTTTTGGCGTCATGCTTCCTGAATTTTTTCTTGAAGCAGCAAAGTTTAAAGCGATAAATGTCCACTACTCTTTACTCCCTAAATACCGTGGTGCAGTACCAGTGCAGAAAGCTATACTAGAAGGCGAACGTAGAACTGGTTTGTCAATAGTGAGAATGGTCAAGAAGCTTGATGCCGGCGATATACTTGCTCAGTACGGCGTAGAGATCGCAGATAACGATACAAATGTGACAATACGCAAAAAACTCGTCGAAGTGACTAAAGACAGACTGGCGGATATATTAGTAAGGTGGTGTGCCGGCAAAATTACCCCCGTCAAGCAAGATGAAAGCATGGCGTCATATTGTTGGGAGAGTGATATAGCAAAAAAGAATGCTTTTGTGGATTTTGAAAGAATGAGTGCAGTTGAGATTGACAGGATGGTCAGAGCTTTTCTGCCTTGGCCTGTGGCTTGGTTCTTAATAAACAGTAAAAGAATGAAAATATTTGAGGCCTCAATAGTCGATGTGGAAAGTATGGATGATGAATTTATAATGAAGTGTAAAGAGGGTTATCTGAAGCTAGATAAAGTGCAGCTGGAAGGCAAAGGGATAATAGATGGGAGGGAGTTGAAAAATTATACCGCCATTAGGTCTGTTCTAGAACAGACCTAATGGCGGTATAATAACTAAAGACAAGTTTTCTTGTAAGCCGAATTCTGTATTATGCAACAATCTATCTAACATCTGCTAGATTACTCCGCAGATGCTCCAAGTCGTATGACTTGATGCGGTTTTACCTTGCACAAGGGAGGGGTTACACTGCCACTTACTTTCACAAGTAGTGCGGTGGTCTCTTACACCACCTTTTCACCCTTTCCCGCCACTAGGAATGTCGGTTTTTGCATAGAATAACTGCTAGATACTATTAAACGACATTCCTAATGGCGGGAGGTATATTTTCTGTTGCCCTTTTCTCCGTAAGCTCACGCCCACCTGTCTCACGACAGTCCCATTTGCTGTGTCCGGACTTTCCTCAGATGATTTTATAATCACCCGCTGTTGCCCAGAAAACTTGTCTATAATAATATTATAGCACAAAGGCGCCGTTTAGTCAACTAATTGAGAATGGCAACATTAGAAACTTGTTGAGGTATTGACAAAAGCTATATTAGAAGGGGTCTCTCTTTGTGCAGTAGAGTATCTCGTATCAGACCAGTGAGAGGATTGGGGATGCATGTCTTCAAAACAGTATCTTTGCAAGTAATACAGCCGAGTGGTGATGTCGGGTGGAGTGTTGGCTGATAAGCCCAGCTCACTTTCCATATGAGCCAAAAGTTGGTTTCCTGTAGCTGGATCAGTCTGCCCGATATGTTCAATGAACCCTGTAAATATTCCTCCACCAAGGAGTAACTGGAATAGTTCATCCGCTTGTCCTTCGGGATGATCCACCACTGAATGATTTATCCATACATCTAATCTATTTTTCTGAGAGTCAAGCTCAGAAAGAACTGGTTGCGATTCTCCCCGTTCAGGTAATCCGTGTGTTGCACGAAAATGTGACTGACTTGTGTACAACAATACATTAGGGAGTCCCTGTAACGCCTCAGAGTTGCCACCAGATTCTGATATCAATTCATCCAAGATGTCAAATGCAGCTTGGATGGATTCGCTTAGTGAGACTTCGATTTCCTCTTTCAAAAGTCTACTCCACTCCTCAGCAGTTCTGTCCCCGGAATATGCAGTTCTGTGCTGATCCTGTGGCCAAAATTGACAAACATTCTCTCGTGCGGCTTGGGCATCACCCTCATACAATCGTGGGAATGTCTCCCTTAGTAACGGGGCTACAAACTCATCATAGCCCACAAGCCCGAAAACGAAAGCAAGAGTCACTGCTACAGATTGACGCACTATATTTCTGCCCAGCTGCTTTCGTTTTGAAGCACTGTTTTTAACTTTTTCCTTTGCATTATCAATTGTTTTCGCCAAAAAAGCCACGACGCTTAATTTACTAATATAAGTATACTATAATTGCCAGCTTTTAACAACTTAACATATTTCAGTATTTTTTAATGATAGTGCTGATAAAATTACTTGTATGTTTAGCTCCGCGAAAACTGTAACAATTAGAGGCGTAGAAGCATATTTGACAAAGGTCGAGTGCCTAACCAGCCGTGGCATCCCCAATCTTTACATATCCGGGGGTGCAGATCGACACATGAAAGAGTCGGTCAGAAAGGTAATATCAGCGTGCAAGCCGGTCATAGGATCTCTTTCAGCAAAAAAAATTCGGATCAACTTTGCCTCAGATCAAATTAGCAAAAGTGGGGCGCACTACGATCTCGCCGTGGCTGTTGCACTTATCAAGAACCTTGCTCTGGACAGGATAGCCCCCGCTATAACTGATCAGTGCAACGATATTTTTGCATTTGGACAAATTGATCTAAACGGGGATATCAGGATGAGTTCCGGCTTGATACATTTTCTAGACATGTGCCATCACTTTCATGGGAGCAAGCTCATACTCACCCCAATACTCCCTCCAAACATTTTTCATATACTTGAAAATCTTTTCTCTTCGCTCGATATCATGCAGCTAGAAAACATACATCAGCTAACTAGAGAGCTGTACCCCGCCGGCACAAGTGTTAAATTAAAGAGTCGGCCCATTACATCCGTCCACAACTCATTTCCGGGTATCGCCCGGAAGGGTGATACAAAAAGAATAATAGCCTCTCTAGGCAGAGGTGAAAGCATACTTACTATTTCAGAAAGAGACAGTACTATAACAGCCAAGATACAAAAAGTTTTATCCAGTAGCTATATGCCAATGAAAAGAGTACATCTTATTGAAGTCGTCAAGATATCGGATATATTGGGAAAGGAGCTTCTAAGAGCACCGGTAGCTGTGGTGAATGAGATTACAGCAGCAAGAAAGCTTCCTGAGCTATGTGTACTTGCACACAGAGGTTTCCTTTTCTTTCATAATATATTTGACGCTTCGCAGCTTTCACTCAACTGCCTGGCTGATATAATGCACAGAAAATCTGCGTGTATTAATGGCTTTACTTTTCCTGCCGACTTTACTTTAGTGGCAGTGGGATCAAAATGCCCCTGTAGGAAACCGATTGAAAGATGCAGCTGCACGGCAGAAGCTAAAGTACGATATCGATCGAAGCTGCCTCGCTCTTTGGAGCAAAACCTAAAGATTATCAGTTAATCGGACTTAAAATCGTGAGTTTCGAATATATAAAAACAGGAGAACGAAGATTTTATCGCTTCGAGAATTGCGGCTTCTTTCTTGCTTTTCGTAAGCCCGGCTTTTTTCTCTCTACAACACGAGGATCTCTAGTCATAAGCCCTTCTTTCTTCAACAAAGGCTTAAATGTAGAGTCCATCTCCACCAGTGCTCTTGCCAGTCCCAGAGAAACTGCGTCTGATTGCCCGGCTATGCCACCCCCATTAGCCTTGGCTGAAAAGTAGTACTCACCGTCCAAATTCACAACCTTGAGAGGACGTACAGCATTAGCCAACTGCTTATCTATAACAAAATACTCCTCTACAAGAGTATTGTTTATGATAGATGGATTTTTACCCTTATACAGCCTGACCCTGCAAGTCGCTCTTTTCCTTCGACCGATCCCTTCGAAATATTTTCCAGATGGCTTGCTCACTACTGACTTTTTCACGGCTACTGAGCTTTGCTTTGTACTGACCTTCTCTCTAACCATTTTTGCAGGCTTCTTTTGAGTTTTCGCAGAAGCTTTGCCTGTGGCTTTCTTCTTTCCCTTTACGTTTTTTGTTTCTGCTTTTTCCGTAGGCTTTTTCACTTCCTTCTTCTTAGCCTCCGTCTTTTTTTTACTGCTTGTCTTGCTTTCTGCCACTTCTATTGTTCTTTATAATTTATATTCAGTTGGTTTCTGAGCTTCATGCTTGTGCTCATCCCCAGTATACACATGCAATCTTGCCATCATTCCATCTCGGAGTTTATTTACCGGCAACATTCTCTTGACGGCCAGCTCAATAACTCTGTTTGGATTTCTATTCATCATCTGCTTAAATGTTAGCATTTTAAGCCCTCCCATATAACCAGAGTGTCTATAATAAACCTTTTTTTTCTCTTTGCCTCTGGTGAGTTTTATCTTGGCACTATTTATTACTATAACATTATCGCCACAATCCATGTTTGCCACATAGTACGGCTTCGATTTCCCAATGAGCAGTTTCGCTACCTCAACGGCAAATCTACCAAGTATTTGATCAGAAGCATCAAGAACATACCAGTCTCTCTTAATATCTTCCGGGTTTATCCATTTAGTCTTTTTATTTTTCATTTACTCATTACCTGTTTATTTTATTTCGTGTCCTTTTTACTCTTCTCTTTATCTTCACTCTTTTTCGTACTCTTCTTCTTGGTGCTCTTTTTAATCACGTCATCATATCCCTCTATACTGACAATGCTTAACTCCGCATTATCACCCTTTCTAAATCCAGATTTAACAATTCTAACAGAAACATTTCCACTTCCAGAAAAAAGCTGAGCAACTTTAGAAGCCTTAACTGTAGTCAAGTTCCTCTTCAAATATCGGACAAGAGATAACCCCTCGTACTCATTGACTTTTGAGAAAAAGTTGTCAGCCTTGGACTTTAAAAACTTGGCTTTAGCAGTAGTTGTTTCTACTTTTCCACTTTCAAGTAGTGAAGTCAACATGTTCCTTCGTAGAGCTCTTCTATGTGTAGCTTTGACTCCAATTTTTTTCTTTTTGACTCTCTTGTACATACTACTGTTAATCTGCTAACTTAACTCCAAAACCATCTAAAACCGCTACGACTTCTTCTAATGATTTTACACCAAGCCCTCTAATACCTTTAAGCTCTTCTTCTGTGAGCTCAGTAATGTCCTTGATTGTGACATATCCAGCATTAAGAAGTGCTGTCTTGGCACGCTTCGATATTTCCAGATCCTCAATCTTCCAATCCATTACTTCAGTACTTGCCTCTTCTTCTTCTACGATTTCAATCTCCTCACTCTTCTCTTCAAGCTCTTCAATCTCCTCCTGGGCTATTCCCATAGCAGCCATTATCCTTCCTGCATACTGTTGTAGAACTTTTGCACTGTCTATTAAAGTTTCTCGTGGTTCTACTGAGCCATCAGTTTCGATAGTTATTAAAACACTATCCCAATTTAAATCCTGTCCTTTCCTGGCCTTACCAACCTTCATGCTCACCAGTTTTACAGGACTAAAGTCACAACCAACAGGAATTCTGCCGACTTCAGTTCTTAACTCGTCATCTGCACTCCTGTAACCCACACCTTTCTCGACTGTTATATCGATCTTAAGCTTTAGCTTACTATCTGAACTGTTCGCAATAACAATGCTATCATCTACTATCTCAAGGTTTTCATTTAGTTTTATATCAGAGGCTTTTATCTCCCCCTTCCCCGAGAATTCGAGCGTAACGACCTGTTTTTCTCCGGCAAGCATCTTAAACCTTATCTTCTTGAGATTTAAAATGATCTCTACGACGTCCTCTCTTATTCCTTCTATTGTGCTGTATTCATGATCTACTCCCTCAATCCTTATACTTGTTATGCCTGTCCCGGCTATACTAGAGAGCAGGATTCTTCGAAGCGGATTTACTAGAGTGTTACCAAATCCTTTGACGATAGGAGATATTTCATATATACCCTTACTATCAGTTTCTTCCTTAAGTATTACCTTGATGTCACTAAAATCTAACATAAAATTGTAAATATAAATTTATCTTGAATAGAACTCGATTATTAAATTCTCCTTTATACCTGGGTCAATCATATCTCTATCTGGTAATCGGGAGACTTTTGCTTTTTTACCATCACGCTCCAACCAGACAGGTACCTTGAACAGCTCTTCCTCTGGAATTAATTTCTCATCAGTTATTTCTACAATATCTCCCTCACTTAACCTGTAGGAAGGGATGTTTACTATTTCACCATTTACTTTAACATGCCTGTGTGTCACATACTGCCTTGCCTGTGCCCTCGAAGCCGCCAAGCCTCCTAAATAAACCACATTATCAAGTCTCAGTTCCAAAAGAACCAAAAGCTCTACACCCTTGTCACTTTTGGAAAGTGCTGCCCTTCTAATAGCTTCATCGTAAACTTTTCTAAACTGCTTCTCACGCAACCCATATATTCGCTTAACTTTTTGCTTCTCCCTTAATCGAACTCCGTACTCAGAAAGCCGCACACGACTCTTGTTGCCATGCTGCCCAGGGAAATAAGGCTTTCTCTTAATCCCGGCCTTCTCGCTAAACGATCTTGCCCCCTTTAAGTAAAGCTCTACGCCCTCTCTTCTTGACAATTTCTCTTTTGGTCCTGTGTGTCTTCCCATATTCTGCTTGATATAATTTAACTATACTACTTTCTAGGTCGTTTCCTCGGACGACAGCCGTTATGAGGTATTGAAGTAACATCTTTAAGTAGCGAGACACGAAGTCCCCCGCTATCCAGTCCCTTTACAGCAGCAGTTCTTCCAGATCCTGCGCCTTTAATACTTACTGCTACCTCTTTCATCCCGAATTTCTTTGTAGCGACCTCTGCTGCCGCCACGCCAGCTTTTGTCGCTGCATAAGCGGTGCTCTTCTTTGACCCGGTAAAGCCTACGTTCGCAGGACTCTTTTGCACCAGTACGTCGCCTTTTTCATCCGCAATAGTTATTATAGTGTTATTAAAAGTAGAGAGCACACTCACGTAACCCTTCTCGACTTTTTTCCTTCTGGTTTTTTTCTTAACAACCTTCTTACTGCCTTTTTTTACTACTTTCTTCCCCTCTTTCACTTTTTTATCTTAGCTCAAATAAAATAACTCATTATGTCTTAGTAAGTGTTCGTTTAAGGCCACCGACAGGCTGCGCCTTACCCTTACGTGTACGTGCATTATGCCGGGTCCTCTGTCCCCTGACAGGCAATCCAAGCTTGTGGCGGACTCCTCTGTAACATCTGATATCTACCAAACGTCGAATATTCCTCTTATTAGTTTGCTTAAGCTCACCCTCTACTGTCATGTCGTTCTCTATGACTCCACGGATACTGTTAAGCTCCTGCTCAGTAAGATCATTTGTCAACTTATCACCATCGATGCCAACTTTTTCTAGTACTTCCTCAGATTTAGTCTCGCCTATGCCAAAAATATAAGTTAGAGATACTTTTATCTTCTTGTTATCCGGTATATCCTTACCTGCGATTCTTGCCATCGATAATCATATTCAAATTAATTAACCCTGCCTCTGCTTATGGGATGGGTTCTTTCTGCAATATACATATATTCTGCCTTTCCTGCGTACAACATAGCAGTCTGCACATCTTTTTTTTACTGACGCTTTTACTTTCATAATTACTTCAATCTATATACAATCCTAGCCCTCTGCGGGTCGTAACTGGACATCTCAACACGAACCTTATCTCCCTCGATAAGCCTTATGTAGTGCAGCCTCATCTTCCCAGAGAGATAACCCTCGACATCTTTTTTGATGCCATTGAAATCCACCGTTACAATAAATTTCCCGCCCGGCAAAGTCTCTTTTACTACCCCCTCCAAAACTATAGTATTCTTATCAACCTTTGCCATAAATCATTTTTTCTTTTATTTTCGTAATATCTTGATTATTTTACCAGATTTTCGAACTTTTTGCAACACATTAGCGAGATAATTTATCGTTTCTGCTACAGATTATGCGACATAAGCTCCCGGGAAATCTCTTCTATACTCCTGTCCGCATCAATATGCATGAGTTTATTTTCCATTTCGTAATGCTTTATTATGTCGTCTATATCCTTATTGTACTCCTCAAGCCTCTTTATTATTTTCTCCGGTTTATCATCTTCTCTACGGTAAAGCTCACCCCCATCTAAGTCGCACACTCCTTTTACCTTCTCGGGCTTAAAGATGGTATGATATATAGCTCCACAACTCTTACAGCAGTATCTATTTGCCATTCTCTCGACCGCCTTCTCTTCGCTTAGATCAAAGTGTATAAAAGCGTCCAGTGATCGTCCTTTCTTCTTAATTAGCTCTTCAAAGAGCCTGATCTGATGATAAGTCCTTACCACAGAAACGAAAACCCACGGTTTCTTCTCATCGAACCGTTCAACCCACTTTGCAAGCAGTTTATAAGTCAAGTCATCTGGAACCCACTTTCCTTTATTCCAATACCCTCTAGCCTTAATCCCGTCCTCATCCCCCTGCTCGTAATAGTAGCGAAACATATCACCACTCCCGATCACCTCAAATCTGTTGCCAGTTTTCTGATTTAGAAGATCAAGCTGAGTATCCTTACCGCTTCCTGATGGCCCGTGGAAAATATATGTCTTCATAATGACTATAAGTATTTATCATAACTACGAACGATTGCCATTGACTCAACTTCCCGCTTGATATCCATAACTGCACTTATCACGATGAAAAGTCCGGTCCCTGATACTATTGCAACATTTATTATTCCTATCTCTATGAGTATATTGGGTAATATTGAGAATACAGCCAGAAATACCGCACCTACGGCCGTGAGTTTAAAAAGAATTTTACGAAGATAGGCCGCAGTTTCCTTCCCGGGCCTGACACCACGAATAAACGCACCCTGCTTCTGCAAATTTTCCGCCTGCTCATCCACATCAAAAATTATCGTAACATAGAAGAATGCAAATATTATAACCAGAAGTGCAATCCCGACGTTTTGAAACCAGAAGTTTTCTAGAAGCTCCAACGTCCTAATCGCTATATTGATCAGATTCTCCGAGCTATCTGGTCTTGAAAGTATAAACCTTGCGATAATTTGCGGGAAATAGAACAGAGATGTTGCAAATATCACAGGCATGACACCAAATTGAGTAAATTTGAGCGGGATATAGCTGCTATTCTCTGGCGCCACAGAGTCAGATCGAACTCTCCTTGAATAGAAAACCGGGATCTTTCGCACAGCCTCGTTGATGAATATCGCAACTGCAAATATTGCTACATATATAAGTATCGTTATTATAATTTCCAGCTCGTCTTTCAATAGAAAATCCTGAGTAACGAGATAAGGGACGTTTGCAATAATTCCGAAGAATATTAGAACCGTGGTCCCCCCGCCGATGCCCTCCTCTGATATCAGCTCTCCGAGCCACATCATCAACGTCGCTCCACCAGTCAAAACTGATACCATAGTAACAAATTCAAGTCTTGACAAACCTTCAACTGCCACTGAGCTGGTAATCCCCTGCCTAAGTGCAGAATACACAACCAGAGATTGCACGATTGCCAGTGGCACTGTCAAATATCTCGTGTACATACTAATCTTACGACGTCCCTCCATGCCTTCCTCCCTGAGCTGCTTGAGCTTCGGGATAACAGTAGCCATCAGCTGCATAAAGATAGACGCATTAATATAGGGTGCCAGACCAATGGCGAGAACGGAAGCCTGCTCCAGTACCGCTCCCGTACCCATAGCAAGCACCTCAGTAAAACTGCTACCTGCAAAAAGAGCTTTTATGTCATCAGCTTTGATTCCCACTACAGGGATGGAGCTAAGCACTCGCATTACAAAAAGGATCATTATGATATACAAAAGCTTAGATCTAATCTCTTTTGAAGAAAATGTATTTTTTAGACTGTCGAGCTGTTTCTTAAAAATTCCTTTACGCATACTTTAAAATCTTGAATGATTTAAATTGGAGATTATTTTTATATGCAACAAGCGTTTACTCTACCTTTCCGCCGGCTGCCAAAATCTTTTCCTCAGCACTTTTCGACACAGGTAGTCCCTTTACTGTAATCTTCTTCTTAATCTCCCCAAATCCTAGTATTTTTACAAGCTCCTCCCTTGATTTCACCAGAGTCTTCTCTTTAAGAGCGTCTAAAGTTACAACGTCGCCACTTTTAAAGTTTGCCTCCAAATCAGATATATTTACAGCAAAATACTCCTTGCGGTTTATATTCTTAAATCCTCGAAAGACAGGCATCCTCCTATAAATTGGGACGTTCCCCCCTTCAAAGCCAAGAGTAGATTTATGTCCAGATCTTGAAAGCTGTCCTTTCTGTCCTCGGCCGACAGTATGTCCACCAACTCCGCTGCCGTATCCCCGACCTAGTCGCTTACCCTTATATTTTCTTTTATTTCGTTTTCCTATGTCTTGTAAACCAGCCATATTTCAATATTTAAATTTTACTTATTCTCTTTTTTTGCCTCCTTGACAGTATCTTTCTTTTCATTTTCTACAACTTCTTTTTTCTCTTTTTTCACTTTTTTCACCTTGCTGCTCTTTGCCTCCTCAGACTTTTTCTTACTATCTACGCCACCATTTTTAGGTTCGGCACCCTTTACTGGTTTTTTGACAGCTTTATTTTGATTCCTTCCCCTTGACCCTTTGTCACCCTTTTTATCCTTGCTACTCGCCTCTCTTGCACGTCTCTCTCTCTTTTTTCTCTCTTTATCCATCTCCTTCTTAGTCTCAATTCTCTCTTTCATCTTCTCGCTTCTCTTCAAGACTCGATCTGCCCTCATGCTTCTAAGGATCTGCATCAAACAGTATGCATTTGCTATAGGCTCATTAGTCCCAAGCTGCTTGACATAAACATTTTCTATTCCAGCAAGCTCTATAATGGAGCGGATTGACGTAGCACAGATAACTCCAGTACCAGGCTTAGCTGGCTTCACGACAAGCTTTGCGGCTTTGAACTTCTTTGTAACTGCGTGAGGTACTGTATCTCCTATAAGTTCGATCTTTGTCATGTCTTTCTCTGCTTTTCTAGAGCCCTTCTCCACAGCCTGCCGCACATCTGCTCCCCTTCCTAATCCCAGCCCCACCTTCCCCTTTCTATCACCGGAGACAACAAGTGCACTAAATCTGAGCCTCTTCGCACCTGACGTAACCTTGGCTACTCGTCGAAAGCTTATCATTCTACTGTCAAATTTTCTATCATCTCTGCGCTTGTACATATCAACCCTTTATAATTTTATATCTTTCCTGATCTCATCTGCCACTGCAGCCAGCAATCCATGATACTTATAGCCACTCCTGTCAAATACAGCTGTTTCAATTTTCTGCTTTTTCATCCATTTCCCCATATCGCCACCTACTTTTTTCGCACCTTTCTCGTTCCTATCTCCTCTAAAAGATTTAAGAACTTTTCCGGCATCATCATCAGCGACCCCTACGTAAATATACTTTAGTGTCTTTTTTATAAAAACTCTTGGCTTCTCTGCTGTGCCAGATATTTTCTTCCTGATATGCAATTTTCTCCTTCTCCTCAATTCTTCTCGTCTTCTCATCTCATTTTCTCCAATAAATTTTATACAATAGATGTCTTAGCGCTCTTCCTCCTGACTACCTCGTCCGAGTATTTTATGCCCTTCCCCTTGTAAGGCTCAGGTTTTTTTAAGCTCCTGATCTTGGCGGCGTACTGATTGACTTTCTGTTTGTCGATTCCCTTAATTGTTATAGTTAACTCATCTGGCATCGCTACCTCAAGATTCTGTGGTATGTCTACGTTTACGGGAACAGTGTAACCAATAGATAAAACCAGCTGATTGTTCTCTATCTTTCCTCTGTATCCGACACCTACTATTTCAAGCTTCTTCTCATATCCGCTCTTTACTCCATCTACCGCATTAGCGATAAGCGCTCTGAACGTACCGTGCGATGCTTTACTCTGCTTCTCTTCATTCTCTCTCTCTATAACAACACAGTCAACCTCTTGCTCCTCTCCCTCAATAGCAACTTTCTCTATCTTGGCTGTTAGCATCCTTGGTAACTTTATCGCTGTTTCACCAAGCGGGCCTTTGACCAAAACATTTCGCTTATCAATTACCACTTCTACTTTATCTTCGATTTTTACTGGTTGTTTTCCTATTCTCGACATCTCTTAACTTTATAATACTTTACATATATATTCCCCACCTAACTTGAGCTTCTTTGCTCCGGCCACAGTCATAATCCCACGAGAAGTGCTTATAACTCCAGTACCTCTTCCGTTCATGACTGGCCACAACTCCTTGTAACCCTTGTATATCCTTTGTCCTGGCTTACTTACTATCACGATGTCTTGAATCACCGATTCTCCCTCCTCACTAAAAAGCAATTTCACCTCGATCATATCCTCCAGCACCTCATAGTCAAATATCTTGTCGTCTTTTTTAAGAACCTTCATTATGCTCTCAACGGCTTTGCTTCTAGGCACAAAAGTCTTTTTCTGTCCTGCCATGATAGCATTTTTTATTCTTATAAGTGCATCTCCTATCAAATAGTTCATATTTTTACCAACTCGATTTAACTACTCCAGGGATCTTACCCTCGTGAGCCAACTTTCTAAAGCATATTCTACACATGTCAAAATCTCTCATATAACCTCTCGCCCTTCCACATAAGTGACATCTATTATAAACCTTCGCAGGTTTCTTGCTGCTCTTTTTCAATTTCTTCTGTTTTACCTCTAGTGCCTTAGTTGACATCTTTCACAAATGGGAAACCAAATTTATCTAAGAATGCCTTACTCGCTTCATCACTGCCCGATTTTATTACTAATGTTACTTGCAGACTTCTAACTTTCTGCAATTTCGAAGAGTCAATCTCCGGAAATGCCGTATGCTCTTTTATTCCAATAGAGTAGTTCCCACTTCCATCAAACGACTCGGCACTTACTCCCCTGAAATCTTTTACCCTAGGAAAAACAATATTTGTCAGCTTATCAAAGAAGTACCAGGCCCTGTCTCCCCTTAGTGTAACTGCCATTCCAATCTCATACCCTTTTCTGATCTTAAATGTCGCATTGGCTTTCTTTGCCTTTGTAACGACCGGCTTTTGTCCGGTGATCGCTTCGAAAATGGCTCTCATTTCATCAATAACAGCTTTGTCATCAAGTGCTTCTCCAAGACCTGCGTTTACAACTATCTTCTCAAGCACAGGTACCTGCATAACAGAATCAAGCTCGAGCTCCTTTTGTAGCTCTTGCTTATACTTTGTCAAATATTCTTTTTTTAATCTTGGCATTTCGTTTGTCATAATTACATATCTCCCACTTGTCTATATGATCTCTGCTTAACTTTTACGCTATCAACTTCTTTAACCTGCTTACCCTTCGTTAAATCCTCATCTTTCTCAGATGTCTTTAACTTATTAAGCCCTAGCTTAACCTTTTCACCCTTCTTTGTAGCTTTTTCCTTCTTGGTCTCATCTAGATCGATCCTTTTCCCACACTTCTTGCACATTCGCTTCCTCCCAGACTTATCAATCTCAATCCCGACTCTCGTTGTCTTATCACAGTTCGGACAAACCAACATTACTTTCGCCACTGGCATTGGTTTATTTATAGATACGATCTGAGACTGCATCTGCTGCCCGTCCCCCTTGATCGCTCTCTTATATATATTCATGCCCTCAACAACGACCTTTTCCTTCTTAGGCAGCACTTTAACAACCTGCCCCTTTTTACCGGCATCTTTACCGTACAGAACCTTAACTGTATCTCCAAGTCTGATTTTCATAATACCTCGCTGGCCAATGAACTTATCTTATCAAATCCGAGCTCTTTTATTTCTCTTGGTATAGGACCAAATATCCTTGTTCCTTTTGGAGTCTTCTTCTCCGGATCTATCAAAACAACAGCATTGTCGTCAAATCTCACATAGCTTCCATCCTTGCGTCGAAGCTTATTCTTAGTTCTAACAACAACTGCCTTGGCAACTTCTCCTTTTCTAACTCCTGTCCTTGGCATTGCATCCTGTACTGCTACAGCGACTATATCACCAACTTCCATGCTCTTCTTGTTGGAATAACCCTTTACACCAATTATCTTCACCTCCTTGGCGCCAGAATTATCCGCTACTTTTGTTACACTCTCTCTCTTTAACATTTTTATTCAACTCTCCATTTAACTTTTTTACTGTAAGGCCTACTCTGAACGATTGTAACCTCATCCCCTACCGTATGCTCTTTTTCTGTATGAGCAAAAAAGACCTTTCTAACCGTTACAACTTTCTTGTATCTTGGATGGATCTGACGCGTCTCCACCTGAACTCTTACTGTCTTGTCCATTTTATTGCCAACCACAACCCCCTTTAACTGTTTTCGTTTTTTCTCTTCCATCTAACGATAGTCTATATTATATTAACCTAGCTATTTTATCACTTTTTCACTTTTTCTTCAATCTTTTTTCACTTTTTCTTTTAAAAATCAGATTTCTCTACTATTTTAGTCTTAACTGAAAGCTTCTGCGCACCAAGTTCCAAGGCTCTTTTAGCAATGTCTTCTCTCACACCGGCTATCTCAAACATAACAAGTCCTGGTCGTACTACACATACATATCCCTCCACATCTCCCTTCCCGCCAAGCATCTTCGAGTTCGTAGCCTTCTTTGTGTAAGGCTTGTCAGGAAAAATATTTATCCAGACCTTTGCCTTTCTTTTGGTATGTCCTACTATAGCTCGTCTAGTCGCCTCGATTTCTCTCGCATTCACCCATCCTCTGGTAACAGCCTTCAATCCGTACTCACCAAACGAGACGTTGGTATTTGAGCTGCTCATTCCCCTCATTTTCCCTCTAAACTGTTTTCTGTATTTCTGCTTCTTTGGCTGCAACATAATCAGTAAACTTTGATCATTTTATTCCTTATTATCTTCCCTCTTCTTATTAATCCATACCTTGATACCAAACAATCCCATATTTCTTACATGTGCTGTATCTTCAACATAATCAATGTTCGACTTAATAGTATGGAGAGGCACTTGCCCCTGGGCAACTTTAACAGTACGCGCCTGCTTAGCTCCTCCGATTCTTCCTGACACCTGTATCTTAACGCCAAGGGCTCCTGCATTCATAACCTTATCTCTGCTATTGGCCATAAGTATTTTCAACGGCAATCTTCTCTCGAGACCGTCAGCGATCTCCCTTGCAACGATGGGTGCGTACAAATCTGGTTTTTTCACCTCATTAATTTTTATCGTAACGGGCTTTTTTATAACCTTCTCAATGTCTTCCTTCAACTCATCGATACCCTTACCGCCACGTCCAATTGCCACACCCGGCTTAGAGACCTGAATCACGACTTCAACAGCACTCTCATTCCTGTTTATCACAACGGATGCCAAACCAGCAATCTTTGTCTGATCGAAAACTATATCTCTTATTTTCAAGTCTTCTGCGAGTGCATCAGAATAATCTTTGCCTTCAAAATACCAGTTAGAATAATGTTTCTTACTTACTCCAAGTCTAAATGCGTGTGCGGATATTTTCTGTCCCATACTTTACTTCTCTGACACAACTAAACTTAACTTTGACTTTCTCTTAACCAGAACTGTATGCCCTGCCCTAGAAACAAATCTTCCTTTTTTGCTGTACTTGTTAGACTCTTCATCTACTAGTATTTCTGATATATACATTCTCTCTGGCTCAAATCCGTGCTTATAATTAATATTTGCGATAGCAGACTCGATCGCTTTTCTAACCATAGGCGCACCTTTCTTGTTAAGCACCTTCAATATGCCAATCGCCTCTTTTGTAGTTTTACCCCTGACCAGATCTGCAATCAGCCTCATCTTCTGTGGGCTATAATACAGACCAGTAACCTTAACTCTCTCTGTTATTTTTTTCTGATTTTTCTCCATATTTTTATTTAGTACTACTCAAATCTACCAGTACCACCATATACTTTAGATATTTTACCTTTCTTTGCATGGCCTTTAAATGTTCTTGTCTTAGCAAACTCTCCGAGTCTATGCCCAATCATATTTTCAGTTATAAGAACTTGCTCGTGCTTCTTGCCGTTATGTATCGCAAATGTAAGCCCAACCATATCAGGTGTTATAACACTAGCACGTGCCCATGTTTTTATAGGCTTTCGGTCTCCAGTAGCCAGAGCCTTTCTCACCTTCTCTTCTACGTTCTTATCTACGAATTGTCCTTTTTTTAATGATCTAGCCATTATCTACTACTCATTTAACTTATTTTGATCTATCTGGTCTTCTCTTAACTTTTCTGCTCTTTATAATAAATTTGTCTGTTCTTTTATTCTTTCTTGTTCTCGTACCGATTCTATGACCCCATATGTCTTTGGCCCTGCCTACCACACCCTTACCTTCACCTCCACCGTGTGGGTGCTGCACAGCATGCATCGCCATACCTCTTACTGTAGGCCTAACTCCAAGATTTCTTTTTCTTCCAGCCTTGCCGAGTTTCACATTCATTTTCTCTTCATTACAGATTTTTCCTATTGTCGCCATGCACTCTTTATGTACAAGTCTGATTTCTGACGAAGGCATCTTTATCTGCACATATTTCCCTGACGGATCTATACCTTGAACCGATACGCTGGCACCCGCAGATCTTGCATATTTAGCTCCCTGACCGGGGATATTCTCTACGCAACAAACTTCAGTTCCAGATGGTATATTTTTCAACTTCATAGCATTTCCCCTGACCACATCTACATCTTCTCCAGCAATGACGGTATCTCCAACCTTCATGCCTTTTAACGCAAGTATTAACCTTTTCTCACCATCAGCATAAGTTAACATGGCAAGATGCGCAGTTCGATTCGGATCAAAATAAAGCCCCGTCACTTTTGCAGGAATATCAAACTTATCCCTCTTCATGTCAATAACTCTGATCTTCCTCTTATAGCCTCCGCCCTGATGACGAACAGTTACTCTCCCCTGATTATTACGCCCAGCCCTTTTCTTTTTCGTTTTAAGAAGCTTTTTAGGGATATCTGAAGTGCTATCAAGATGCTTCGTGTCAAGAAGCCTTGTCCCTCTGAGCGTACTAGTTGTTGGTTTGAATCTTTTAACTGCCATTTTTATATTTGTGTAAAATTCTTAATTTCATCCTTGCCCTCTAGCGTAAAGACGACTTTCTTTCTGTCCTGATGCCTTTTGACATTAATCCCTTTTGTCGTTCTTGTTCTCTTAAGCTTGCCTGGCACGGTAATCACATTGACTTTGGCAACTTTAACTGAGTACTTCTTCTCTATCATCTTCCTGGCTTCAATTTTGTTCATATCTCTGTCAATGTAAAAAGAGTACTTTTTTAAAGCGTCTGCCTGATCAAAAGATTTCTCTGTAACAACCCTGCCCTTTATACCACTCTCAAAGTTGAAATCCGTTTTTGGTTCCTGCTTCTTCTTATCCTCCTTTTTTTTCTTACTAGCTTCCTTTGCCATTACTATTCTTGTTCTCTATCTTATCTAAAATATCTTTATCAATAACCACATACTTATGTGCCAACAATGAGTAGCTATTCTTGTTCTCCGGCTTCTGCACCGTGACATTGACCACGTTGCGCACAGCCCTCATAACATTTTCGTCCTCAGTGATGAATAAGTAACCCTGCGCAGAGTTGTCAAACATTTCCAACCACTTTTTTCTTATCTCTTTCGTATCTTTACCAAGTTTCGACACATCAACAAAAAACATCTCCTCATCAGCCAGCTTAGCGCTCAAAACTACGTTAAAGGCCTTACTAAGCATTTTTTTATTTATCCTCTTTTTCCAGTTTTCATCGTTAGGCCCAAAAGTAATACCACCCTTGACCCAAAGAGGTGACCTTCTCGAGCCGTGCCTTGCCCGCCCAGTTCCTTTCTGCTTCCAAGGCTTCGCACCGCCACCTGAGACATCTGTCCTGGTTTTAGTATTAGCAGTACCCGCCCTCTGATTTGATCTGTAAACATAAACCGTCTGAGCTACCAAGTCCTCGTTATAAGTCTCACTCCAAACCGCCTTGTTCAACTTAATCTCTTCTTTTGTATTGATTACTGTTCCCTTCATTTTTTCATTATTATAACCTTATCACCACGATTCCCCGGCACACTTCCTCTTATTGCTATAATCGTGCCCTCGACTTTCACTACCTTCTTATTCTCATTATGTATCCTCTGACCGCCCATTCTTCCAGGCATCTTTTTGCCTTTAAGAACACGGCCCGGATCAGTACCTGCACCGATCGAGCCCGGAGCTCGCTCCCTGTCAGACTGACCGTGGGTCCTATCACCCCCATGAAAACCCCATCTCTTCATAACACCCTGAAAGCCCTTACCTTTGGAGACGCCCACTATTTCGACCAATTCTCCATCCTCAAAGGTAGAAGCTTCTATTAAATCACCAATCTTCTTGTCGCTCTCCAGCTTGTAAAAGTACTGCCTATGCTTAGGAACGTATCCCAATGCTTTATACTTTCCCAACTCTGCCCTGGTAGGCTTCTTCTTCTTATCGTAGCCAAGTTCAATTCCGTCAGCATCTTTATAGACCACCTTGCAATCGACGACATCGATAAGAGTTACGGGAGCAACTTTCTCATCTTTATATACCTGGGTCATACCAACTTTTTTCCCAATAATAGCTTTCATATCTCTATTTCACTTCTATTCCTACTCCTGCTGGCAACTGCAGGTCTTGCAGCTTTTCCAGAGTACTAACGGTAGGGTCAATTATATCTACAAGCCTCTTATGCACTCGCATTTCGAAATGCTCGAAAGAGGTCTTATATATGAAAGGGGAACGAGGCATAGAATAAACTTTCCTCTTAGTCGGAAGTGGCACGGGGCCAAGCACCTTGGCTCCCGTATTAATCGCCACCTTCATTATATTCTTAGCTGAAGACTCTACGACCTCACTGTCATATCCCTTTATCTTCACTCGAATTTTGTTCTGTTTCCCCTTTACCATATTTTTCGTTACTTTTTAATAGTAGTTACAACACCATGGCCTACAGTTTGCCCACCCTCTCGGATTGCAAATCTTGTGCCCTCCTCTATTACGACTGGAGATATCAACTTAATATCTAAGTCAACATTGTCTCCTGGCATTACCATCTCAACTCCCTCCGGCAAAATTACCTCGCCAGTTACATCAGCTGTCCTAATATAGAACTGAGGCTTGTAACCCTTGAAGAATGCTGTGTGTCTACCACCCTCCTCTTTCTTAAGAATGTAACACTGTGCGGTAAACTCTGTGTGAGTCTTCACACTTCCCGGCTTTACCAATACCTGTCCTCGCTCAACATCAGTCCTCTTAAGCCCTCTGAGCAAAATACCTGCGTTATCACCAGCCTGTGCTTCTGGAAGAGATTTGTTAAACATTTCAATACCCGTTACAACTGTCTTCTGATCTTTTCGAGCCATACCAAGAATCTCAATCTCATCATTGACTTTTATCTCGCCACGCTCAACTCGCCCGGTTACAACAGTACCTCGTCCTTCAATTGAGAACACATCCTCAATAGGCATAAGGAATGGCTTGTCCATAGGTCTCTCTGGCACCTCAATATATTCATCGACCGCCTTAAATAGCTCTTTAACAGCCTCAGCACCCTCAGGAGCTCCATCCTGAGCTTTCAAACCATCACCAACAACAACAGGTGCGTTAGGATCGTATCCATACTTCTCGAGCAGCTCCGAAACGTCAACCTTGATAAGCTCCAGTATCTCTTCATCTGCCTCTCCAAATAGATTGATGAATACAACAACCTTAGGAACACCAACCTGTCTGGCAAGTAATAAGTGCTCTTTGGTCTGAGGCATAACACCGTCCGTTGAAGATACAACAAGAATAGCACCGTCCATCTGTGCCGCTCCAGTGATCATATTCTTAATATAGTCCTTGTGTCCTGGGCAGTCTACAACAGCATAGTGCCTATTCTCTGTCTCAACCTCAATATGAGCGATAGAAATAGTTATGCTCTTGGCCCTTGACATAGGATCCTTATCAAGCTTATCGACGATCTTCTCATAATCTGGTGAGAAAACCCTGAGCACACCCCTTAGAAGTGTGGTCTTACCATGATCAACATGGCCCAATGTCCCGATATTGACATGTGGTTTGCTTCTTACAAAATCCGCCATAATATTTTTAAATATAAAATTAAATTATTTTTTTGTTTTTACTTCAAGGTATGATACCACAATCCTTGATTAAATGCAACAACTTTCCTAACTACTTTTCTGCATCTCCTCAACAATACTCTTTGGGACTTGCTCGTAGTGCGACATCTCCATATAAGATGAGCCTCTACCGCTAGTAACTGACCTTAGTATAGTCGTAAATCCAAAAAGCTCTGCGAGCGGCACCTTTGCTGAAACTACCTGTATGCTACCCTTTGTCTCTGTCTTCTCGATTCGCCCCCTCTTACTACTTATCTGCCCTGTCACATCTCCCATAAACTCTTGAGGGACACTAACCTCAAGCAACATAATCGGCTCGAGCAGGACAGGCTTGGCATTTTTACAGCCTTCTTTAAAAGCCATTGCCCCAGCTACTTTAAATGCCGCATCTGAAGAGTCAACCTCATGGTAAGATCCATCGTAAACAGTTACGCTGACATCAACCACAGGATACCCTGCGATAACACCGGACTGCAAGCACTCCTTAACTCCCTTTTCTACAGAAGTAATATACTCCTTGGGGATAGAGCCACCCTTGACTTCATCGTTAAACTCGTAGCCTTTTCCAGGATTAGGCTCAAGCCGGAGGTAGCAGTGTCCATACTGCCCCTTACCACCAGACTGTTTCACATATCGACCCTCTTGCTCACATGAAGCAGTAATAGTCTCCCGGTAAGCAACTTGAGGCTTGCCTACATTGACGTTTATACCGAACTCCCTTTTCAACCGATCGACGATAATCTCCAAATGCAGCTCGCCCATTCCACTCATTATAGTCTGGCCAGTCTCCTCATTTGTAGCAACTCTAAAAGTAGGATCCTCCTTCATAAGCCTGGCAAGATAACCACCAAGCTTCTCCTGATCTGACTTCGACGCAGGCTCAATTGCCTGTGAGACAACAGGCTCAGCGAAATTAATCTGTTCTAGTACAACAGGATTTGATTCATCACATATCGTATTACCAGTGTCAGTATCCTTTAAACCTACAATAGCACCAATATCACCAGCTCTTAACTCCTCTACCTCTTCTCTCTGATTAGCATGCATAAGAACAAGTCGGCTGACCCGCTCTTTAATATCCTTGGATGAGTTATAAGCATAGACACCAGCCTTAATTTTCCCTGAATATACACGGAAGTATGAGAGCGTACCAATATGCTCATCATTTACAATCTTAAACACAAGTGCCGAAAAAGGCTCATTCTCATCTGCTTTACGGATAACCTCCTCACCTGTCTTTGGATGCACTCCTTTTACAGGAGGGATATCTAAAGGCGATGGCAAGTACTCAACGACCATATTTAGAAGCCTCTTAACAATAGGTGTCCTGGAGTCGCCCCCTGTTACTGGATATATCTCGTTAGCTATTACACCCTTCCTAAGTGCCTTTTTCAAATCCTCGACAGGAATCTCTTCTCCGTTTAGATACTTCTCCATAAGCTCATCATCCTGCTCTACAATTCTATCCATCAATTCAGTTCGATACTCCTTAGCAAGCTCCATCATATCCTCAGGTATCTCTCCCTCGACTATCTCCGTGTCATCTATATTCTCATATGTGTAGCTCTTCATCTCTATTAGATCTACCATCCCCTTATGTTCAGTCTCTCTACCGATAGGAAGTGAGACGGCCACAGCTTTCTTACTAAGTCGCTCTTTAATTGTACCGAGTGACATTATAAAGTCGGCGCCGATAAGGCTCAGCTTGTTCACGAAGCATATTCTAGGTACTTTGTAATCGTTGGCCTGTCGCCAAACAGTCTCAGACTGCGGCTCTACACCGTGTCGACTATCGAAAATCATGACTGCACCGTCCAGAACTCGTAGCGATCTTTGCACCTCGGCAGTAAAATCAACGTGCCCTGGTGTATCTATAATGTTAATTCTATGAAGTGTGTCGTTAAGTGACCAGAAGCTCGTAACTGCAGCAGACATAATTGTAATGCCTCGCTCCTGCTCCTGAACCATAAAGTCCGTAGTAGCCTCACCATCGTGAACCTCTCCAACTTTATGCTTCTGTCCTGTAAAATATAGAATTCGCTCCGTAGTCGTTGTCTTTCCAGCATCAATGTGAGCAATTATCCCTATATTCCTTACAACCTCCAGAGGCATTTTTACATCGTATGTCATTTGATTAGCCATTTTTATTTCTTTTAAATTTTAAATTACTTCCGTGACACCAAGTAGAAGTATAGCCGATTAATCAGCAAGAAATTGATGCTGTACATAACTTACGCTATGGAAATATGAGCATACTTCTAAACTTGCGAGCCTTATTATAACATACAACTAATGGGTAGTGCAAACATAATTTGCACCACCCACCTTAGCTATTTTAACGCAATCTTTTTTACTCTATCTCCAATACACCCGCACCTTCCACCACCCTAAGAAAGTAACCTTCGCTGCTGCGTAGCGGGAAGTCGAATCCGAAGGTGTCATATTCATCTCCTGCTTCTTTCTTGTCCTTTTGCAACCCTTGATACATGCTCGCCTCCGTCCTCCATCGACTTAGGTTGTTAACCAGAAATCTTTCATCAGAGTTAAATCTATCTATCAGCTTCACAGCAGTCCAGTTTTCACCACTGCCGTTGACCCCGATCATACTCCAGCCAGGCTGGTTTATTTTTATAGGGGCAGCATTTGCAAGTCTATAACCGGCAAACAAGACTTTCATCTCCTCATGTGCCCGCATTACGTAACCCTCTCCCGGCCTCACGGGGAAGCACTCTCCCCCAGTCTCTTGATCCAAATCCGGTCTAAAGGATGTAACTTCAAATTTACTCCCCACAAATCTAGCGATTTGACTGACAAACTTGGTTTCCTCAAGATCCTTATTATAGCTATTGTTCATCTCCTTTATCAGCTCACATGAGTCCATGTTGCTTGGCAGATTGTTAAACGAGACCATGTTTATACCTTTTTTAAGCTGAAGCTCCGAACCGATCTTTTCATCTATATAGTTTATGGTCACATTCCCCTCTGATAGATTAACCATTTCGCCCTCGTCTCGTTGACCATTGTCGTTGTAGTCAATGTAGAACGTGTACTCCTGTCCAGCTTCCATTGTAATTTCCTGCGGTTTTGCTCCAGGGATGGTAAGGTTGTATACTCCACTCTCCTGCGGTATGAGTATGTAGTCACCGGAGTACTGTACTGAGGCGATATTATCCTGCTCCTGTGCGGATGCAGGGCTTGGTTTGAGAAGGGAGGGGAGGGAGGGGGAGACATCGTCAGAGAAATCTAGGGGACTAGGCAGTTCTTCCCGAGTGCGTTCATTGCAGTGAGTAACACGTGCTTGGTTGCATTCAGTCATTGTATTGTACACAGGTTCACTCCAGCTATTGGAAGAGTATTGTTCACAGGTTGAGTTCTGGGGCGTGGGTTTGAAGCCGACTCTAACTTCTTCACAAAGTTTATCACATGGTTCACTTGTACTATATCTCCAAAGGACGCAGGCTATATTCGTACTTTCACTCCCATCCTCTTCTCCAGCCTCAACCTTATCATCAGCTCCATTTGAATCTTTAGGAGTAATCACGCCCTCTACACAATCATGTGTATCGGGATTATACATGCGTGTGAACGAATTTTCTCCCTCACCTGAATAAAGCGTGCAAGCCCTGCTATTCCTTGATACTTCACCCCCCCCCACAAAAAGGCCATCACCATCTATATCCGTTTCCAATCTAATTACCCTTGGGCATTGCAAGGCATGGTCTGTTACAATAACCCCCTTTGATTCCTCTGTACTACAAGACTCTGCTTCCTGTAGTTCAGAGAGGCATCCCCAATCGTGCCTATAATAACACTGTATTTGATTAGAAACTCTTTGCTCTGCAAATGTCTCAGAATTATGCTCTCTTTTCTCTAAATATCCATTAGTACAACAATGTATACCCCAACATGAATTATGCCCCCAACAGTCTTTTTCATGAGCTAAACACTTCGGCGGATAACAAGTTTGAGCAGTATGCAAAGGTGCAGGATTATCAACAAAATCTGGTGAACAGCTGTTCGTCCACACCCATGTGCCATCTGCACAGATCTTTTTACATGCAATATCTCCATTCTTATAAGCAGTATTTGTAACATATCCATTTGGACAGCCGGCTTCTGGATACTGACCGGCACAACCCGAGCAACGCGCCCCCTCAGAGACATCGTTACCCCCCGTTGCTTGAGGATTTGTATGGTCTTCCTGAGCAGCGAGTCCACACCTGCCACTTGCACATATTTTAGAACAACATCCATCATTTCTGTTGCAAGGGTTTCCATCCGATATGCACTGAGCAGGGTCATCGCTACATGCAGCACATGATTTGGCTTGACAAGCATTATATCCATTAATCCAATCCTCCTCAGACTCACAAGCAGCCCCTCCTCGGTAGTCACTCTGCCCACAACAGTTATCTACTCCAGCGTATACTAATGAAGCTATTCCCAGAACCAACTCCTCCTCTACTATTTCCATAACTATATTTGGTGCAGGAGCATTATATCTCATATCTATACTATGCAAGCCCGAGCTCATTCCTACTGTCTCAACCTTCATTGTCTGCTTATCAACAGCGTCATTAAAAAGCACTATTTGACCGTCTGATTTTCTTGCAGTCGTTAGATCGAGATACCATTTACCTTCTTCATTAAGTGGTGCAGATAACGTAACAGTCTCTCCATCCTTTACCGAGCTCATATATGCTATGGCGTCATTTATCACCGCACCATATGCAGTAGTAACATTTCCATAAGTAGGATTAGGATTTAATACACTCTCAAGCTCTGGCTTCGTACTAAACCTTGGCTCTGTGACAGCAGTAAAGCTCTCAAGCTCACCAGACGCAAACTGTACATTAGCCTTGCTAAACAGTCCGTTGCCTATGCGAAAACTGTACTCAACCTCCGGCTCTAGTCCATGCAAAGTGACATGATGAGTGTAATACTTCCCCTTATTGCTCACCTTAACTTCAAAATCATCGCTCATGTAACTCTCTGGATCTGAAGTTGCCATCTCCATCTCGGCCTTTGAGTAATCCCTATCATCGTAAGCTACTCCACGGCTTCCATCCGTACCACGATATCGCACGACCCCCACGGTAGGCTTACTAGTCTGCCAACTCACTGTAGCACTTCTGTCCGTGATATTTGTTACACGTACCTGCTGCGGCTTAAATGTCAAAGCCATATACGACACCCCGACCACCAGAATTAGTAACAGTGTCCCTGCTACTATTAGTAGCGTCTTTGTGAGGGATTTCCCCTCGAGCTTTTTAAATCTTAGAACCATTCTGTTATATATAAAATATTAAATATTAAACTTTCTAGCTATATTCGTAACTTCCCCAGTAATATCTGCGTCTATCGCCCTCTCTATATAACTTCGCCCCTCTTCACGCTCGCCCGTAAGCAGATGGTATCTACCCATGTGCAGATTGTACCAAGGATCACTCTGGTCTATCTTCTCCAGCTTCTCAAGAGTATTTCTAATATCCGCTTGCATTTCTGTCATATAACCTTCATCTTCTGCAATGCTAAGCAAAATATGTGCCTTCTGTATGTAGTACTGCTTCACCATACCGTTGTCAAGATCTGTTGGCAGCTTACCATGCTCATCAAGAAGCTCCTTTGCACCGGCCCAGTCTTCCAGGTCGATATGGATAGCCAGCCTTTTGAGCAGTATGTCAAGCTTTGTAATATCACCAGAAGTAGGATAATCATCAAGATACTGCTGTGCCTTTACATGCAAACCTTGAGAAATAAGCCACTCTATATACTCATCCAGCAAAACGCCTTTGTCATCTTCCACTGCAAATAGTATCGCCCTTTCATAATTCTCACCAGCCTTAACTTGATTTGATTCAAGCCTGTAAGCTCTTGCCAATGAGAGGTAGCACTCTGACAGGTCGCAACCCAGTGTGATAGCACTATTTATATTTTCTTGAGCATCAGAGCCTCTCTCCTGTGCAAGCATCGATATACCGTACATATAATAAGCTTCCCAATACTCGATTTCTTCTGTTAGTGCAGACTCTATAATATCACCGGCCAGGAGCGCATATCCCTGGTTAAAGGCATATTTGGAAAATAGCGTCCTAATGTACAGTTCATCTTTTTTGTGATCAGCCGCTGTGTCAAGCAAGTTTTTCAACTCATTCACGCTGTTACAAGAAGGTGTTTTATCTTCCCGAGTACAGTCAGAATCAGCAATTACTGATGACATTTGTGCCAGATCAACCTCAACCGCATAAATCAACGATCGCACAATTAAAGCTTCATTATCCTTTAGACCTTCAAGCGCTTTGCTTGCATTGCTATATTCACCCAGTTTCGCATATATCTGGCCTATTCTGAGATCATTCTCTGTTTTTTTGTAATACTCCAAAGATTCTTCCCACAAGCCCATCTCGTAGTATCTCCCTCCTGCAGTTTCATACAAGAAAGAGAGCTCTTGCTCACCAAGCTTTTTCTCAACTGAACTGAGAACCTCATCGACCTTGCTATACAATCTTTTATCAAGAAGAACTCGAACAATTCCCTCGTAGGCAGCACTGCGATAAGGCAGATTATCCGAAGCTTTGGTGTAACTCCTTAAGGCATTAGCATACTCTTTTGTCTGATAGTACGCATCGGCAGTAGTCACAAGCTCTTCATATTTCATAACAGCCTGGCTGCTCTCACGCTTCTTTAGATAATTATTTAGCAACAGTCCGCCTATTGCCAATACCAGAATTATAACCGGTATATAAAGTAATTTTTTATTTGTTATTTTCATATTAAAATAGTGTATCATATATACATTGAAATTTCTAGTGCGATATGGTATAATTAAGATTGTCTTTCAATGGATATTGATCCAGACGAGCCTGTAGTTAGTAATCCGGAAAGAGTAATATAAAAAAATAGCATTACATGAGATCTTTACGACAATTGTCGTTGCTCAGTAACAAAAACTTGTTTCCAATTGTCGTGGCCACCTTTCTACTTACAGGCTTTCTTTTGCTGTATATACTTGGTGAACGGCGGCATGTTTACGCAGAAGAATCGGACTCAACGGAGCTAATTGCACAGATGCTCCAGATAAATAAACAGAACTCACGCTTCGCTCGCTTTGTTAAGATTGTCATGCCTGATGGTCAAGAGATGATAACACAGTCAGAAGGTATCTTTGCATCAGACATAGTAACCGAATCTGATGAGATTCAGAATGTTATCAACGCGCTTGATAAGGGCATCACGTATGAGGTAGACTGTGACGGAACGCCTCTAAAATTCCCGTTTGAGGTACAGCTATACGAACTTCGAGAGGTTGAAGAAATATACGAAGAAGATATAGAATACGAAATAATCGAGCAAAAAGATAATTCTGAACTAATCGGCACAAAGAAAGTAGTGCAGGAGGGCATAGCAGGAACTGCCAGAATTACAAAGAGAAAAACATTTAAGAATGGAGCGCTTATAAAAGATGAGCTTCTGTCAAAAGAGATATTAGAACAGCCTACTGAAAAAATTGTCATTGCAGGAACAAAGCAACCTTCCACCCAACCCAAAGGCTGTACTTACTGGAACGGATATGTTGACAGCCTTGGCGTCTCACAGGCTGAAAGTAACTGGCTCAAACCGCTAATGAGATGTGAGTCAACATGTAATCCAGGGGCATCAAACGGGGTGAATCATGGGCTATTGCAGTTTCACCCAAACACATATACAAGACATAGCGGTAAAAATATATGGGACGGCTATGAGCAAATCGAGATCGCACTCAGACTTTACAGATCAGGTGGTGCCGGACACTGGCCTACATTCTCAATCAGAAACGGCAGATGCATCAAGATTTAAATCTTGGCGGTAAATTACACTTCGAACTTCTTACCAAACCTCTCTACTGCATCATTGATAATCTTATGGGCATGTGCTTTATCTTTCCACTCTTTTACTTCGACTTTACCTTCTTTCTTTTTATACTTGAACTGAAGCTGCTTGTAATTCTGGAAGAAAAAACCGATCTCATCAAGTGTGTGAGGATCTACGTCTGAAATATCGTTTACATTGCGAAACCTCACATCATCCACGGGCACAGCCAGGATTTTATCGTCAACTTCGCCACAGTCATCAAAAAGCAGCACAGCGACAGGCCGCACGCTTATTAAACACCCCGGAAATGTAGGATAGCTACCAAGCGCCATAATATCAAGTGGATCTTCATCTTCATCCCATGTTTGTGGTATTGCTCCGTACTCTATGGGATAAGGAATCTGAGAGTAAAGTACACGATCAAGCTTTATAAGACCTGTTTGCGTATTATACTCATACTTGTTAATACTTCCTTTTGGATTTTCTACTAGCATGTTGACCTCGTTCGGAGCGTCATCGCCAACCGGAACTGTGAAAAGAGGATTGAACATTCCTTTTTGAATTTTATCGAGACCTTTTATGTCTGCCATTTTGATTTGTAGTTTATAATTTATGATTTATAATTGATAATTATTATATACTGGCCTAATTTTTATTTCAATAGCTGTAAAAGTTGCAGATATCCTGCGGTAGCTCACCTAGAAATCTTGATGGCTCTGACGGGATTATCTCGCCTCGATTTTTTCTCATCTGAGCAAACGACATAAACAGCCTCTCCTTTGCCCGGGTAATTCCTACATAGCACAGCCTCCTCTCCTCTTCGAGATCTTCCTGCTCGGTAAGAGACCGAGAGTGGGGAAAAAGCCCCTCCTCCATACCAACCATAAACACGATTGGGAACTCAAGGCCCTTCGATGAGTGTAATGTCATAAGCTGGACACAATTATTTTTCTGTTCAGGATCACTGTTTTGTTCACTCTCCATAAGTGCTACACCTTCCAAAAACTCGTTGAGCGAGCCATACTCAGAAGCGACATTTACCAACTCTTTCACATTATCAATCTTCGCCTGCCCTGCGTCCGTCCCATCATCTAGATATGTCGTGTAATTTATGCGGCTCACGATATACTCTATTAGTGCCGGCAAATTATCTTTTAACTCCAAGCCTTTCGCATAGATATCACCAAAGACAGTATATATAGACTTAGCAAACCTATACTCCTCGCCTGAAAGATCGACTGTCGGAATCTTATCAAATCCCTCCCCTTCATTCTGTTCTTGCAAATATATATTCAAAAGCAGGAGACCAGGTTGCATTTTTTTTGCCGTGCTAAGATCGAGCAGCTTCTCCACCGACTTCGCGCCGAATTTACGGGATGGCACATTCAGCACTCTTAGCAGACTCACGCTATCTTTTGGATTGTTTATAAATTTCAAATACGCCAGAAGATCTTTTATCTCGCGACGATCGTAAAACCTAAACCCCCCAATAAGCTTGTACGAAATCCCAGCCTTAAGCAGCGCCTCCTCGAGTACACGTGACTGATAGTTAGTCCTATACAGGATAGCAAAATCATTATACTTATATACTCTTACCCCATCTCCAACAATATGACGCCCCTGGGTTATCTCATCTATCTGTGAAACCACGAAGTTCGCCTCATCTTCACCTGTCTCCGCCTGATAAATTGTAATATCTTCGCCGTCGCCCTTATCTGTCCACAAGCCTTTTTCCACACGGTGATTATTTCTCTCTATAACGCTGCCAGCTGCTTTTAAAATATTCCCAACAGAGCGATAGTTTTGCTCGAGCTTGACTACTTTTGCATCAGGATAATCTTTTTTAAAATTAATAATATTTTCTATATCAGCACCTCTCCACTTATAAATTCCCTGATCGTCATCTCCCACAACACATATATTGCGGTTTTGCTCTGATATCATCTTGGCAATCTCATACTGCACTTTGTTTGTATCCTGATACTCGTCGATCAGCAAGTATTTGAATATGTCGTTATATTTATCAAGGACGTCTTTGTTCTGTTTGAGCAGTTTATGAAAGAGCATTAGCAAGTCACCAAAGTCAACTGCATTTATCTGTTTCAATCTTTTTTCGTAAACCGAGTAGACCTCTGAGACTATATCTTCAATGTAGCCCGATTTGTACAGTGGATAATCGGTAGCATCAAGCACCTCATTTTTCGCACCCTGTATAGCCCAGCTTATACTGTTTGGCTTGTACTGCTTGATGTCGTAATTGAGCTCACCAAGGATGTCTTTTATCACACTCTCGCTTTCATCCGCAGAAAGAATAGAAAAATTGTTATCCAGTCCGACTTTATTTGCCTCACGCCTTAATATCCTCGAGCTGACTGAGTGAAACGTACCGACTAGTGGCGTATTGCCCACTGCTGATGGATTCTGCTCGATTAGAAGCTCGCTTACCCTACTTCGCATCTCCTCAGCCGCCTTCTTTGTAAAAGTCAGTGCAAGTATGGACTGAGGATTTACCGGTTTCTCGATAATCATGTAAGCCATGCGATATGTAATAACTCGAGTTTTGCCCGAGCCTGCTCCCGCAAATATAAGTAGTGGTCCCTCAGTGGTGAGAACTGCCTCACGCTGAGGCTTGTTGAGCCCATCTAAAAGTTTGAAATTTGTACTTGCTACCATCTCTTGATACCTGCGCTTTCTGTATTAGAATTTATTCGACTGTACGATAGTAGCTGTTTACTATCCATCCCTCTTTCTCCTGATACCTTACCTTAATCCAGCTATCTTCGAATGCCTCTGCTATTATCCGCTCGCCAACAGGAATCGTTGTTATAACTTCACAGTTTCTGCCCGCACATGACCGCATATTGATATACCCCACGCCTGTGTCAGTTATTCTTATAATATCAAGATCACCTTTTTTTACCCCAAATTTCACAGTAAACTCACTGCCCTCCGCCAGGTAATTAGCATCTTTTTTTCGCACTGCAAGAAGAAAACTCTGCTCGTGCAAATCATCTTCTTCAGTAGGCATTACTCCAACATACAGTGAAAAAGGAACTACTCTCTCTTCACCGGGTAGCATAAATCCCTCATCGATGACTTTCACGACAGACTGAGAACTCCACTGCCCATTTATGAAAAATTCAGAGCTATTACCATCCAGCGTCCGGATAAAAAGCGGGGAGCTTTCCAAAAAAAGAGGATAATCCCCCTCATTCTTAATCAAAAGCTCCACCTCTAGATTTTCTCCTGAATCTGCCATCTGATCATACTCACGCACCTGCACTGAGGCGAAATATCTGTGATCTATATCTGAAGAGGTAATATTGCTGAAAATGTTTTCCTTAGCCTGATCGATATTTCTGGAAAACAGCGACTGGTAATCACCTACGATTCTTATCTTTGATGGAGACACCTCCTCCTGATCGGTCAAGCTTTTACCATCTATATGCTGCAGGATGCCGCTATTGACTTTATCTTTCTCTATCGGATAATGCATGCTGATATCTGTAATAAAATTCCGCAATGACTTCTCAGCCATGCTAGTAAGGCGGGGATTGTTTGACATATAGCCGATAAGGATCACCCCCCTGGGAGATTCAAGCTCAGGAAGCACCCCCACATACCCCTCTCTTCCCTGATACAACTTGCCATCTTCGGAGAGCAAGAAGTTGTAAGGAATATCTACAAAACCAAGCCTTGTAATATAATGGTAATATAACTGTGACGCCCAGACATTACTGTCTGAAGTTAGCTCCGTAGCCTTTGTCTCTATGCGTGCAATTATTATCTCCTCGGGCTCACGATAGCCTGCCAGCTCACTCTGGGATAATCTTTCATCAAAACCCATGCTTTCACGGGATATTATGTTGAGTTCGATGGCGCCTACTTTTGCCGGAAGCATAAACAAAGCACCAAGCAGAAATATATTTACAAAAATTTTCGTAAACTTCATGTTCTCATTATATCACCATGAATACAGATAAATCAATTTTCCCGGTAATTATCCGAGAGTGATTTAACAATTCGTTAATCTACTTAGGTAAAATCGCTTTTAGAATAAGTACAGATTCTATTTCATACTTACTCTCTAGATGCCATGCGATGCCTACGCAATCAAGTTTATACACAGGAACGACATCTGCCCCAGATACATAGTAGTAGCCGATATCAGCTTCGGTTACAGTACAAACTTCTGGAACGGGAAATTTATACTCTCCTTCACGTGTAAGATCAAGGTAATCTTCTACAGCGTTCAAACCGTACTCGTCTCCACCCACTATTGTCGCATATTTTCTAGATTCAAGCTTAGGATAATATTTATTTAGAACATATTTATCTAAAAGATCATGCTCTACAACATAGTAGTCCTCTTTTACCAGGGAGCTTTTCTCGGAGTCGGGGATTAATCTAACCATTTCGATCTTGCCTCCGAGCAAACTTCTCTTATCATCGAAAAGCAAATAGTTACTTCCCGTTGCGACGTCATCAAAATATAGAAATGATTTACCGACAAGTCGATTAGCGGTAAGCCTCCTTGTCATATAATCTTTTCCAAACCTAAATTCAGGCCACTCAAGGTACTGGTAATCCCCAAACTGTATCTGTTGATCTATAAACTTATTGATAAAATGCTCAAAATATCTTTCATAATCAGACTGGGATGAGCTGGAATTTATTGCTACTCCGACATCGACTACAACTGGCGTTTCAAACTCGAAAAAGAAGGTATGATCCTGTCGATTGTAGACAACCCTATCATTATCCTTCTCCCAGACAGCGTAGTAATCCCCTATGCTTTCCTCAAGTTCAAGCCCAGTAGCCGTTACAAATGCCCTTATACCGTCAATGTTTTCACTGTCGACCTCTTTATATATCACCAGATTATCTGATAACTGTTCTTGCTTCTGTCCCAGCGGATCAAGCAACTGCTCACTCATAGCGATCTGTGGGTACTCATCGTTATCCCAGTAAGCATAATTGAAATCTCCGACCGTATCTTTCTCGGTTTTTATTTTAGGTACGTCACGATAAGGATCGGCTTTATCTGACCTGTTCACAAATAGTGTTACAAGCAAGAGTATCACCGCCAGAGCGAATGTAACTGCCCAAATAAGCACCAACTCGTTGCTTGCTATTTTGTTTAATATTTTTTTCATGTTTTTCATACTATCTTGGTGTATGTCCACCACGTATATCACTGGCAGTACGACAGATATTGCTGTGGTTACACTGAGGGAATCCAGAACATACGAAATAAAACCAGTCCTCTATACAAGAATATCTGTAATTATCTGGAGATTTAATTTCAATATGAAAATGAGGACCGGTCCAACAAGCACTTTCCGGTAGCCCGAGCGTCATTACAGCCAAGTCCTCTCCTTGAGAAACCGAGCTTCCAACTCGTAAGCCGCTGACAAGATCCGCATGGAAGAAAACAAATGTGTCTCCTTGTTTGGTTACAAACTGTAAGTGACCACCATAACTTTTCCTTGTATCACCACAGTAATTCACGCTTTTATAATAAGTCACGACCCCGTCTGCGGGCGCTTTGAAAGCCTGCGAATGAGGTGGAGTGTAATCAATCGCCGAGTAAGGATTTCCTTTTCCATGATGCGAAGAACCCGGAGAGCCGCCTGAGCCTTGAGCACACCCATTGATACTTTCATTAGGACATGCGTAATCTGTATAAAAATAATCAGGGATTGGCTGCTCGTTTCCGTAGAATGTTCCCACCTTTGTACCCTCCGGACCAGTATAATCACCTCCGTCATCGACTATCTCGATATTTCCCCCTGCTCCTCGGGACTGTGCCTCACCAGGGGCTATATTTGCATGAGGATCCATAGTGACAATTGATGACCAGCCACAACTTATTACAAGAAAAAACACAATTATAACAATCGCCCACGCTGTCCGCATCGAAAAAAAACTCAGTTTAATAGCCCCCTTGACTATTTTATCTGTGAACAATGATACGACCCAAACAGCCGCACTAACAAGCCAGCCCGGTGGACCCGCTCCAGCCGCCCCTATCCCAAGCGCAGTAAGAAGCTTATTTAGTCCAACAGTGACAAGCTGTTTCATTGAAAGTTTTTTAGCAGCAAATTGTGTAACTGCCGTACGCCATGTAGAGCTGTTTTTGAAAACTTTGGTTAATAACCAAACTTTACCCTTTGCAAAAAGATGCCTGATACCGGTACCGGTTAGGGTTGTCTGAGCAGCATCAAGTCCGACAGTTCCGAATGCGGCTTCAAATATCTTTCTGAACTTGCCTGCAAACCGTGTATTAATTCTCAGAGCTCTTGCAGCCAGGGAATCGGCTCTCTTGTTCTTTTTAAACAACTTCTGTAATTCCCTTCCATCAGGAAAGAATGACAGTATTAGCTCTAAATTAGGATCTGTTACTGTTCGGTCGGCTCTTCCCAGATATGTTTCAAGTTGGGAAAGAATAGTTCCATAATTTTTCCCTAAATACCCCTCCAATTTGTATATATCATCAATAACTTTCCCAGACGGCACTAAACTTAGCAAGGTTCTTGCCAAAGGGGTTTCTGCACCAGTTGGATCAAAGAAACCAGGAGCCAACCGATTCATCATTCGCTTAACCATACGCTCTCTCATCATATGTGCCATATATGCATAGCCTTCGCCGTTATAAAAGAGAGTGTTCATAATTGATCCCGGACGCAAATAGTAGCCTCCAGTCATAAATCGATACATGCCGACTTCTTCATACTCTTTAGGCAACACTAAGGCTTTGATAACACCGTCGTTCCATATGAAGTCCGCCCTACCTCCCGGACTATATATCCCCATCTGCCAAAAGGCTAAACCATTCATAAAGCCCTTTACGCTAAATATTTCTCCCTTCATCAAAGCCTTAGCGTAATGATATGAAGCAACTGCGTTCCCCATTACATTTCTCGCCCCACTACGATCTACACTATCAAGCCTCCCTCTTAGACCTCTAAGACTGGCCAATTTAGCGTCATACATGTTAAATTGCTCGGGTGTAATACTTGGGTCTGCCATCTTAGCATTCAGATGAATTTCCCGAGCCTCAATCTCAGTCCTATATGCCTTTATAGCATTTTTCTGAGAAAGGTTTGGAGCGTACCCTACCCCAACATGATCTCTCCATGGATCATCACCGCCTGCTTTCTGGGAGTACTTGTATACGTTCCCAAAATCCCTCTCCATAAACTTCATCTCTTCAGACTTAATCCGCCCCCGTAATGTTTCCAGGCGCCCTCTGGTCGCCGCATCCAGAGATGGGTCCGCAAGGAGTCCGTCGACACGTTCCAGACTTGCCGAAAAATTAAAGACATAGTCATCATGATCACCATGTATTTTCTGTAGAGCATCCGCAAATTCTGCCTGCAAAGACAGCGTCTTTATTTCGCCTTTGATAGCATTTACACGTGCGTTTCTTATTGGGCCCGCTGGTAGACCAATAGCAGGATCGTATATATCTTGGAGCTCTCTTTCCAAAAGTAATATTTTCTGCTCCCTGTTTCTAATTATCGATTCCCTATAAGCCCCAGGTGTAAAAGGCGTGTCGAAAACAGAGGAAGGGCTGTTTTTTGTTGTCTCTGCACGTACAAATCGAGGCTGATTTAATCTGCCGCCATAAATTTTAAGCTCATCAGCATAAGCATCCCTAATTTGATCTGCAAGTACACCAGCATTAGCCACTCCACTAGAAGCCAACCTACTGGCAAGATCGTTACGAAATTGGCTCATCTTATTCAAAATATCTGCTGGTAAAGCACCACTAGCCGAACCACCCGGGCTAATGTCAGTCAAAACATCCGCATCATAGAAGCCCGTCAATCCTACGCTCGCAAGGGAAGCAACGACGTGCTTTTTATAACTATCTGCCTCAGCAAGGCTTCTTACGGCATTGACAGAAACTACTGCATTTTCTGCCTTGAGCTCCAATCTTTTTCTGGCTTGCCCCGCTCCTTTAGTAAAGTATCCGGATGACATCCCAAACTGCCATGCTTCATCAGAATCCATCCCCACTTTTTTAGCATAACCGTATCCAACAAGAAAATCAGTTGCTCCTCCAAGCATTCCAACCAGAGCATATTTTTTCTTTTCCTGCCTGTACTCTTCAAAAGCCTTTAATGTGGATTCTTCTACAAACTTAAGAGGATTGGATAGAAATTTCCGGCTAAGAACATCTCTTGCCTTCATTGGAGTCGCTTTACCTGTCTGCGTGTCAATATTTTTATAACGCCTCCCCTCCTGTTGAGCAAGTTTCGACTCTGCAATATCAGTAAAACCGTAACTAAAATTCCAGAAATTAGTAAGTTTTACATTATCATGTAATCCATCGGCAATCTCCTTAACTGTATTTCCCCAAAACAACCATGGCTTAGCAACTATGTCTGTTATAGCAGCAGAAAACGGATCCCCCGGGACCTTCTTTGCCCACTCCCCACCATGTTTTTTCTTAGGAGGCTTATCGGCCTGAGAGAATATTACATTGTATATAGAATCAAGTGCTCCTTGATAATTACTCTGTTTTGGCATATTTCATTTTTTAACCTGAATCAGCTATCCTTCGTAGAATAGGAATCTTAGAAAAGGTCGCTTGAGTCTTCTGTATAAAGGCCTGAGTACCCTTGCCAGTTTCTGTTGGGAAGTAATCTGACAACAAATCAGGCACTTTGCTTGCTCCGTGGTAACAGATAAGCGGAAGCATAAATCGAAAGACTGATACGAAGACACCTCCCCCAGATGTGTCTATTGGAAGAAACTTACCCGCCGAAAGTGGAGTCATGTCAAGCGTAACGGTTCCGACCTTATTGTTCACGTAGTTAGGCACATTTATGATGAAAAGTACAACTGGAAACACTAGTGCATTCTTGAGCACTCTGTTAAGCCAGCTCTTTCTCATCTTCTCCATCCCAGGTATAGCCGAAAGTGCCATTATTACTGGTGCGAAAACAGTGTCCACGACAAGTCCTAAATATGCTTTGAAAAGCGTAAAGAACAATTTAACAGAAACGAATAATATTATCACTATTACAACGATCAACCCTATCGACTCTCCGACTCCTGCACTTGTAACTTGCGAGCCATCAACAATGTTACCCGCCAACACATGCCATCTAGGAACTGAGATTAGGCCCTTAACGTAATTATATCTTACACCCGCACCATCCGACCCAGGTCCCAAACCAAGTAGTGACAATCCCAATTGTGACAAAAAAACAGATGCATTCAATACAAACCCCACTATAGCGAAACTAAATGTTGCCAGTATAAGAGCGATTACAATATTGGGTATAGTATTATAAATTGTCACAGCAACCTGGCCACCAATCTTGTTTCTAAACATTATCATAAACCCCCCGGCAAGCATAGCTAGAATAAAGAGAACATATGCAATCATAAGCATAATCCTCCATATTGGGGTAAGGCCCATTCTCACAAGATAATCATAACCCCCACTTACTGGTCTTTTCCTAGAGTTAACAAAATAGTCCAAGCCAAAAAATCTCTCCGTGCAGGCAATCTCTAGGTCGGCATTACCAGAACTGCACTCCTTTATACACTGGGTAATGAACTCCTCTCTTTCCTCGTTGGTAAGCAGATCTAAGATATCTCCTTCGAATCTCCTACAGAAATTGTCTATGGTGGCGGACATTTCAACCTCTTCCTCAACTACATCCGCTTCTTCAACTACATCCGCTTCTTCAATTTCATCGATTGGTTCAACTGGAATGATCGGCTCCTCCTCTGGCTCATCCGCCTCAGATATCGCATAGTATGATGTGACACAACTCCTGTCCTGATAAGGGCATGACTCACTACACATGTTTATGATCTCATTTCTAGTTAAGTTCTCATTCTCCGCAAATATCGACTGATCATAGAGCTCTGTGCAATAATTATTTGCAGCCCAGCTACTATACGACACTGTATCGTAACCAGGTACCCAATTCTGTGCAAGATGCTCAGGCACATCTATCGTTGGTTGCGAGGAAGCAAAACCATGAACAAGATAGTCTGCCATATCCATAACACCGGCTGTATAACCAGAAGGAAGAGATGGATCAGCTGACGCATATTCTGCCCCCTCCATACAATCAGGACATAAGGCAGTGAGAATACTAAGTGTCAAGCCGTGAATTGAGTTTGAAGATGCTTGGTAAACATTAGGGTCATCTTCATCAAGCATCGCCACTGTAATTTTTTTATTTTCCTTATAAGAAGAAGGAATGCTTATTCTCTGAGTGGGCGTTATATAACCGTTCTTCGCCCTCACAAACCCAAGCTCGAACAGCATATATGTTGCGAGCAGAATTGTGAAAAAAAGAGGTAATTTTTTCCAAATCTCTTCAATATTTTCTCTAAGTTTTACTGTATACATAATTATGCCTAACCCTCCTGTTTAAATGCCTTGCCAACAAATGGCAATTTGCCAAGCGGTTGCTGAGCCCCCGCCATAAACTTTGCCATACCTTGACCAACCTGCGATGGGAAGAAGTCCTCAAGTAAGTGTGGCACATTAGCCGCCGCATTGTAACAAACAAACGGAAATACAGCCATGAAAACAGATGCTACAAAACCAGACCCGGACGATATTCCCTTACTAAAATCTCCCGCAGAAAGCAATTCCATATCTAAGACCATCTTATCCATATCCGTAAGATTCGTCACATACGCTGGAATATTTATAAGTGCCAAAACAAACGGGAAAACCAAGGCGTTCTTTATTAACCTGCTAAACCACTGTTTCCTCAATTTATCAAGCCCCGGGATTGCCGAAAATGTAAGTATAACAGGTCCAAATATCGTATCTACAAGTATCCCGAGGAAAGCTTTAATTAGAGTGAAGAAGACCCTTATAGAGATAAATATTGTAATAATCAATATAGGCGCCAATATTAGCATCGTCCCTGGAGAAGGAGTATCTGAGGCGTGCTGCGAAATATTTGCTGGATTTATAGAGAGAATCAAATTTGCAACTACCACTAGTTTCCCCAAACCAAACTCTCTGATAAATTGCTCTGCCGTCTCTTTATTCGTTGTTACACCCTCCGGTGCTAAATCAATAAGATTGGTAACATATTTGTAATCTTCTCCAACTCCTAGAATTCCTCTGACCAGGGTTGAGAGAAAAACAGATGCATTTATTATCATTCCGACTATAGCAAAACTGAAAGTAGCAAGAAGTAGTGCAATTACAATATTGGGAATTGTATTATATATAGTAACAGCAACCTGACCACCTATCTTGTTTCTAAACATTATCATAAAGCCGGCTACTATCATCACAATTACAAAGAGCACGTACGCTATCATCAGCATTCTTCCCCAGAGAGGTGTTATCCCCATTTTATTCAGGTAATCCCAACCGTTTGCTACAGATTGAATCCCGCCGATGCCATCAAAAGCCTCTGGATCAATTCCTCTAGCACATTCTATCTGCCTATCAGCTCCACGCATCTGACTCACTGGGCACTCCGAATTGCATCTCTCTTTAAGCTCCGGATCTTCAATCCTGTCACAAGCATTATAAACCACGCCGTAGGCAAATGAATTGTACCTCTCAGAATCGTAGCCTGGCACCCAGCTCTGTGCTAAATGCTCCGGGACATCTACATATGGCTGATTATCTAATAGGTAGCGATTTCCGTACTCAACCATACCGTAGACTCCAAGCTTAGAAGCAGGACTGATATCAGGATCTCTCAAAATCCCAACCAGCGCATCCTCTGTGGTAAAAATACTGGGTCCCGCTAGTGAAACCACAAAATTTGTTGAAGCAGAATTCACAAAATTGAATTGGGTGTCTATAGCACTGGGAGTAAGATCTGGATCTTTCCCCTCGGACTTTAGATATCCCATGAATATCGACTGCGACTTATATCCCTCCTTTAGATTAAGAACAGGCTTACCAGTAGATTTTTGTGTGCTATCAAGCTGCTGTTTCTCTGCACTCGCATAGCCGACCTGGAAAAGTATAAGAATCGTTGCAATAATAGAGAAGTAGTTTTTAACCTTATTACGTCCTTTCTTTTTTGCTTTTCGCTTCATATTAATTCTGTCAAATAATTTATTTGAACCACTCACTCGTAGTAGGCACTCTATTTCGACTTATTGTATCAGTTTTCTCCGCTCCTGCATAGTGGTTACATCTTACATCAGTGTATCCATTATCATGAAGGGCCTTGCATACTGCACCGACAAATTCTGGCCCAGGATCGGTTTTGCCAGCCATGGACTCAAAATGCCCCACGACATTAATGTCTTCCCTGCAGTACCCCTCCCGGATACACTGTGCTATCACACAGGCATTCGATTCCACCTGGTGTGTTGTTAAATTCGGGCCTCCCAAAGTGGCAGCAGGCGAATAAGCTGCCGTTCCAGCATTCTCAAACGATATCGCCAGATTGCTGTTGAGTACTGTATTTCCTGCTTGAATGCAAGCCTCACCTATAGGATAGGCTTGATATACCTTACCCTCGCCGTTAGTGACAAAGTTAGAGCACTTCATAGCACTGTATCTGGTTTTCCCCGCATCGCTTTCTTCCTTACTTGCATAGTCAAAAACAGAATATCCGTGAAACCAGTCCTTTACCACCCACCAAGCCGTTGCATCAGAATTATTTCCTGCTGTCCAGTGTAAAACTGCCCAGGCCACCTTTGTCGGATTATCTGGGTCATACCTGACATATTTAGGTGGAATCTTCTCCGTATTCACCATATGTCGCAACCACTCAGCGTTATGATTCGTACTATCCACTACCTCTATACCGCAGTCATCACCAAGCTCAATTTCGAAAAAGGGTAGTTCCGGGTAATCTCCGGCGTGCACGTTTTTATTACCCCACTCCGTCATGCGCTCATACGTCACACCAGAGCAGGAAGTCCCCTGACTAATCCAGTAGCTCTCCACCTCCTCAATGAAAACTTGATCGATACTCCTGCTAAACTCCCCATCCTCACTGTACACTACATTCTTATGTGGAGGGTTAAAAGCCATCGTCCTGAACAAATGCCCCAATACATACATTGGATCAGAGTAGGCACACTTGATGCCGCCACCAAAACTGAGTGAACAATCAGTAAACGCATAATAACCGTTGTAGAGAAGATTACCCAAAAGCTCCTCTGTCGGAGTTAGATCGTTGCCCTCCTTTATTTTTCCTAAAGTGTATGGATCAATAAGGCTGCTCACATACAGCCTGTCAAAAGCCAGGATATTGTATCCTTCCGCCATGCCGTAATTTGAACCTACTGTTTGTCCCACGCTTAGCTGTACAGGTATATCCTGATCAGGACAAACCCGTTCTTCCATTACTCCATCGACCACCCTGGGTAAAACGCATTTCCTGTACGTTTCATAATCATCAATTTCCATCTTGGCTGTACCAGTTAAGACGGGACCGGATCCACGAATATTGCCCCTCCACCTCGAAGTATCGTTCGACAAATCTGCCACGTAGTCCCTTGAAGGCAGATATATTTGCCTCATCCCATTATACTTGGCCACGTTGTACTCTTGAAAATCAGCCACTGATATATCTCCTCCATCTGTACTGACTAGTAAACTGTCTTTCTCTTCTCTACTTGAAACAAACGACGACAATCCTATATCTGCATAACGTTGAGCCTTATTAGGGTTCGTATGTCCCACGGCAGCTCCCTTGCCCATGATATAGTCTCTTATAATGGCGCCAGGTGCGGTTTTCTCTACATCTTCAAGCCCGGATGCATTAACACCGAGCGATATCCAATACGGCCCATCATCAGCCGTCTGGTTTTCGGGATCGTATTCGCAAAGCCCTTCTGATACCTCAACTCTAGTAGCCCTATATGTCTCATCCTCATAATCAGCAGGAGGAGCCAGGTTCTCCACCCAATTGAGGTAATCAGCGACATTGGGATAACTTATCTTGTAAGGCACGACGTTACCGTATCTTTCTTCCGGGATAAATTCAATCTCAAACACATCTTTCTCTGTATTTGCATTCTCATTTGCATATCCAGCGAAGATCTGGTTTGGATAGGTTATCGTGAGAGGCACTATCTCAATCTCGATTTTTGAAACATATTTCCTAGTCGTTGGATCGTATGCCCAAGCAGTATGCTTCCTGGACTGCTGGGTACCAGTGGTAATATACTGATGATCTTTTCCCGACCCACCACTTATCGGACACTCATCAGAGCAGCATCTACTTTCTCTACATCCTGTTGTCACTCCCAAGATCTGTTCTCTATACTTCTGCTCAACCGGAGCCACTTGAAGACGAGTCGCATGTACAGGGAGAACAGTATAATAATATGCGAAAGCAATGAGAAGCAAACCTCCCAGGACACCGAGCCTCTTTTTGGCCAAGATTTTTCCCATAAGACAACTTATCATATCAAATAAAACTACCCCTCTTCGACTTCGAGTATTACTATCTTACTATCCAAATCATTTGCCGCCTCAGTTGTACTATTAGGAGCGACAGCCGATATTACAGATATATTTAACTCATCACTTTCTGAAATAGAGAAATATGACGTACCGTCTAAATCCCTTATATCACCTATACTGATTATCCAGCCGTTCTGCCTGTCCATCGCAGTCGAGGAGAAGCCAGACTCTGCTACTATTGTGCCACCATCTTTCTTTCTCAGTTTTACAATTATGACCGCATCATCGACCTTATCAAGTCCTTCTACTTTCCCTGTCACCGTCTTAAAGGGAGGTGGTGATGAAAGTGTTTCGTATGTCTCTATGCTCCTAGCTGTACTTCCACTGATAAGCTTATCGCCAGAATAAACTTTATAGTAGTATGTCTTGTCCGGATCCAGCGACCTTATGTCAACCTGGTGTGAATAGTACTCACCTTTCTCTAGTACAGTATCTCTAGCATCGTAGGCTTTTTTATCGAGTGAATCGGCAGACGCTCCATACTCAACATAACCGCCTTCCTTCTGACTACTACTCCACACCACAGAAAAACCCGTATCAGTCAAATTTGTTACGATCAACTCCCCTACCGCAGACTCAGGCTCTGCCCTGCCACGTGCATCACCACCGATGCTTACTATCTCCACTTCTGGAGATATGTAGTATCTGAATACTCTTTGTCCGAAATCGTTGCCCTGTTCAAAATCGGGTACTGGCTCTGGTGTCGGGTCGGGCACAGGATCTGGCGTCGGTGTAGGGGTTGGGTTTGGAGTTGGAACAGGAGTCGGCGTGGGTGTAGGCTGCTCAGGGACAGCAGAGCCAATCAATGCTTCTCCAGGGAATCCAGCCGTAATAGAGCTGATCGCTGCACTCTCCATTTGAACTGAAGATAAGAGTCTTCCCTCAGAATCGAACATATCACCCACAGTTCCTTCTTTTACAGCTCCCTTACTATCTCTGTCCATAACAACAATCTTAATCGCAGTATTGTTGGATATTGGAATTGTGCTGCCGCCTAAAATCCTTGTCGCAGACGACAGATCTACAATCCAGTTACCATCAGAATTCACGGCTGCAGAGATTGGCCAGGCCGCATCATTACCCTTGCCAAGCAGCAAAAACACCAGTGCGTCAGAATGATTAATCCCCCCAACAGTACCGTAATAAGGTTTAGGAGTATTAACTGAGTCCCTGAACGGTGCAGTTCTAAATTTAAGAGGATTGCCACTGATCTCGGCAAATTCTTTATTGCCAGATTTGATTGTGAAGTTGTACTCAGTGTCTGGCTCAAGTCCAGATATCTCTGCTGCATGAACTTTACGAGGCTTAGTACCTCTCATATCAGTAATCACATTATCGCCCACCTGTACCTGCCCGGAAGAAGAGTATAAAACGGAGAACTCCGTAGATATGTCAGTAGTCCAGGAGACCGTAACAGAGGTCGGTGTGACATTGCTGAGCACCAAGTTTCTAGGCGACGGATCGGTGTCCGCGCGTATAAATATATTGTAAACGATAAAAGACGACAAAGTGGCTATAAGCACAAGTATTAAAATCGAGAACAAGTACCTTTTTACGACGGCCTTTTTCTTTCTCTTAGGGATGTTTATAGTTTCGGTACGCATTTATAACTTTCACTTGCAAATAAAGTTGCCTGGCTATATAATACAACATATATATAAATTTTTCAAAGCATTCGCATGAAGAAAAAAAACAGTCCAGCTAAGAAGTCTGAGAGTATTGAGATAACGCTCCCCGAGAACTTGACAAGCTATTTAACTCCCATCATTATGGTGATTTTATTTATCGCCCTATGGTTTAAAATTGACAGTGAAATCGCCAAAGTAAATAATTCTCTTGATAACATAGGACAGCTTCCCGAGACTCTTGGTGCAGTAGAGCCACAACCCGAGCTGCAACCTTCTGTAGAACTTGCAGATATACAAGCTCTTTACGAAGATGACACACGAATAGCTTTCGGCGACGGTACAGAGGATGTCATTTTTGTCGAAGTTTCAGATCCAAGCTGCCCATACTGCAGTATCGCCAGTGGTCAAAATCCTGAACTCAACAAAAGAGTCGGCGAGCAGTTCACAATTGAGCAAGATGGAGGAAGTTACATTCCACCAGTGCCAGAGATGAAAAAACTGGCACAAGAAGGAAAAGCTGGATTCATATACATATTCCAAAACGGGGCAGGTGGTGGCACAAAGGCCGCCGAGGCCATGTATTGTGCTCATAACGAAGGAAAGTTCTGGGAAGCACATAACTTGATCATGTCTCCCGAGGGCTATGCAATGCTTAAAGGCGAGGGTGTCGAGAATTTTCAAGGCGTCACAAATGAGCAGCTGGCATCTCTTCTCTCTCCGATATTGAAGGAGTCAGAAATACTTGACTGTCTAAATGATGGCCGTTACACAGATCTAATTCAAAGAGATATGGAGACGGCAAGATCAATCGGTGCCGGAGGTACACCAGCTTTCTTTATAAACGAGACTGTATTTGCAGGTGCTTACAGCTTCGAAGATATGAGACCTTTAATAGAGCAAGCTCTGTCGAAGTAAGAGGAGAAGTAAGGAAAAGAAAAGGTGAGAAGCTAATTCTCACCTTTTTTCATAAAGCCAGTAACGACACCCACAATAGAAGAAAGCTGCTGGATGAGCTCCCCCACTACCATAAGCGGCTTTACAATGTTTACTTTTACATCATTAACAATTTCCCGTGCGTCTTTGACGATCTCTGCTGATTCCGCCACGATCTCATTAGAATTCTTTACTACTTCGGTTACTTCATCGACTGTGAACCCCATCTTCTTAACAAGTACGCCGATGTAATAAAGTATAAAACAGCCCATTCCCACGGGCACTGCAATAATAATCATCCAAAAGTAATTAGGTATTTCCATATTTTTATTTTATAAATTTATCTTACTTAACTATACCATAAAACGGGCAGCTTTTAAACTACCCGTTTCATAAGAAAGCTACAAAATCACTTTAATAGATCTCCTCCGTGCAATCAGGCTCGATGAAAAGTGCGTCGAAATTCGTCTGATAATCAATGTTTGCCTCCTTAAATACCCTACCCTTGCTAATATCACCATCGACAAAGTTTCCTATAGGAAGGGTTCCAGAACTCCTTATCTTCCATTCTCCATTCTCCATGATAATATTTAGTCTGTCGCGGCGAGAATGGGTATTAGTGTAGTTCAAAGAGTAAACATCACCTCTGGATCCTCGCTTCACAGTATACTCCAGGTTTATCGATATATAAATCGAACTTGTTGAGTAATAGTATGGATAGTAGAAATAATCATCTACCCTTTCATCAATTGTCGTCAGTATCCGCTCCTCGTCAATCTCGTACTTAATAATCTCTATTTGTTCGAGCTGGTCAAAGCTCTCATTTGGGAGAGAATTCGTCATCCAATACTGCTCATAAGCTCTCTCATAACTCCCCTCCTGTAACTCACGGCTATAATCTTCGATAAATCGCCTTAGCGAATCAGCAAGCTCAGCTTTATAATCTCGCTCTACATCTTTATAATCATCTCCCAGCTTATCAAGCCCGTACTGGTGGAGTAGATGAAACGATTGCCATTTCTTTCTACTTTCTTTCATCTTATCGTAACGACGAGCAAGATCCATCTCGATAACAAGTTTTACCTCATCAGAAACCGCTTTGTCGTCACGCATTTGTACAAGAGTGGGAACTATCTCGTCGGACTGCGTGACAAGATAGCGCATATCTATCTTCCCCTCTCGCAGATAACGAGAATAGTTTAGTTTCACAGCGATAAGGTCATAAGGAATCAGAGGGATACAAAGCAGGCTTATTAAAATCATAACCGTAGTTGCGGCATTAAGAAACTTCCACTGATTTTTAACCCACATTGAAATCACGAGTAGCAGATACATTATGCCTATTAGGATTATACATACATTCACAAGAAGTCTATTTGACGTAAATCCATAGACTGATTCGTACAGCCACATCCTCGTGAATGCAGAGGCTATGATTACAAAAACAGAAGAGATGAAGAGAAACAGATTGCCCTTATATACAATTTTACTTAGCAAAGAGTTAGCATATGTCTTCATGGAAAAGAACGCAATTAAAAAGAAGCTCAATATTGAAATAACCATCAACTCCGAAAATCCCCTACGTGCATACTCAGAGTAGGTAAAACCGTTGTCTCGAGTCAACACCTTTTCCTCACCTCCAAAAAGATACTTAAACTGAACAAAGACAAACACCAGAAACAGTATATTTAGAGAAAAAAGAATTGTACTCACTACAACAGGATTAAAACTCTTTTTAAGATCATTAAATTTAGAATCCAACCTTTTCTTACTCATCTTGCCCAAAAGCGAATCTTTATTCCATAATGAGAAGAAGTAAACCATCGTGTAAATGGACACAATCCCCCCAACGATCAGTTTGCCAATAAACTCCATAAAATTTTCCCGGCTCGCAAATATATCTCCAAATATAGAACGTAGAACATCAAGCATTTCAGTAGCAAATATCTCATCAGCCGAGGCAAAAAGCACGCCAAAAACCATAAGCAATGGGACAGAGACAGCCAATCCGAGTAAAACCCTGATGATATTTCGTGTGACAACCTGTTTACTGCCAACGAAGAATCTTGTTGCACCTATCAGGCTTTTTATAAATCTAAAGAAATCACCTATCCAGGATATGAAAAACAGGACAGGAACGATTACAAATAGAAAAATATTTGAATTTGAGTACATCTCTTTTTTAAATATCCCTACAAGCACGATCATCTGTGTAAGTGGAATAAGTAAGCCAGCCCAGATAAGACCCGGTTGACTCAAACGATATATAAAAACTAGAGAAAGAATAAAAGCTATCGGTACAGCTATTAACCAATTAGACATCTGGCTAATGGCTTGCCGCCTCTTTAAGATAACAAATGATATTATGGAGAGAGTTAAATATATCATTGAGAATATAGGATAAGACACACCGACCGATTTCCAGCAGAATAAATAGACAAACAGCACTCCGATTAAGATAGAAACAACAAAGGAGACTGCACTCTCAAGAAAAGCCTCTTTATCTAGGGTGCCTCCATCAGTAGATTTTTTAAACATTTACAGATTTATAAAAAATTATATAATGATATTATATAACAGTATACGTCGAAAAGCCAGAAAGGTAACAAAAGTTATGTTCCTGCATCAGCCTGCATCTCATTGTGCCGCCCTGACAGCCTTTATAAACGCCTCAAAAACAGGATTGGGGCAAAGAAAACTTGTCTTAAGTTCTGGGTGATATTGTGTAGCCAGGAAAAATGGATGTACGTCAGGTGAAAGTTCGATAGCCTCTACAAGTGTACCGTCAGGACTTGTCCCAGATATTACTAACCCTTCTCTTTCCAATAAATCCCTATATTCATTGTTAAATTCATATCTGTGTCGATGTCTCTCGTAAATAATAGCTGCCTCAAAATTTTTATCGTTATAGCTAAAAAACTCACTGCTATCCTTATTTCTCCTGTACGCCTTCTCTAAAATCGTCCCCTTCTTCAATTTGCACGGCCACGCACCGAGTCTTATTGTACCGCCAAAATTCTTCATCTTTATATGCTTTTTTTGCTCCTCCATCATATGCACCACTTGATTCTTACTCTTACTATTTACCTCCTCCGAATTGGCATCTTTTAGCCCTAACACATTCCTGGCATACTCGATAACAGCCATCTGCATTCCGAAGCAAAGTCCAAGATACGGAATTTTATTCTCTCTGGCGTATTTTACCGCCATGATTTTTCCCTCTACTCCACGGCTACCCCAGCCCTGAGGGACCACGATACCATCCATCTTAGATAGCTTTTTAATCTCATCAGGATTTTTCTCAAACTGCTCCGATACAAACCAGTGCAAATTGACATTCACGCCGATCTTCCAGGCAGCATGATTGATTGCCTCAAGCACGGAGACATAAGAATCTTTAAGATTAAACGCCCCACTTCTGTAATATTTAGCAACAATTGCTATGTCAACAGAATTTTTGATCTTACCAATACTCTCGTACCGTTTTTTCCACAGCTTCACACCTGTACCCTCTTTCACTCTAAGACCGAGAGACTTTCTGATCTTGTCGGTCAGGTCGTGCTTCTCATAATTTATGGGGCACTGATAGATATTATCGATATCCGGGGCAGGAATAATATGCTCTGCTTTAACCGAGCAGTAGCGGGACAATTTCTCCATCCTCACTTCATCTATGGCCTCATTTGCACGTGCAATTATAAAATCTGGATTAATCCCGCATGAGTGCAAAACTTTCACCGACATCTGCACAGGCTTGCTTTTCATCTCTCCTAACGTCTTTGGGACAGGCAGATAGGAAACATGTACGTGCACTACATCACGGGGGTTTTCTACTGCCATCATTCGATTTGCCTCAAGAAAAATATTGTTACCGATCTCGCCCACTGTACCACCGATTTCGACTATTACAATGTCAGCCTTGCGATTCTCGCCAACCTGCTTGATCCATGCGACAATCTGCTCCGGGACATGATAATCAAAACTCACCCACTTCCCCTCATATGCAAGCTCTCGCTCATCTTTGATAACTTTCTGCAGCACAGCGCCCAGCGTCATAGAATTTTCTCTGCCAAACTTCTCATTAGTAAATCTCTCATAGCTCCCAATATCCATATCAGTCTCAAAACCATCTTCCAATACAAATGTCTCACCGTGCTCAATAGGATTCATCGTCCCTGCGTCAACATTTAAGTAAGGATCAGCCTTAATCATTGTAATTTTATAGCCTGCATTTTTGAGCAAGACACCGATTGAGGAAGCTGTTATTCCTTTCCCAATCCCTGAAATCACCCCGCCAGAAATAAAGATAAACTTTCTCACAATAAGCAAGATTAAAAAATTATTTATATAGAAACAATGAAAAAAGAAACTGTATTCTTACCAAACTTTTTCTTCTCCACTAGTCTTAAATCATCAAACTTGAGATCATCGATCGGATATTTTGTTGGGTGTTTTACTATTATAAGACCCTTGAACTGTTTTTTCTCACCTCTAAAGTAAGGTAAATATAGCCTCGACCGTTTGATTATGCTGTGCATCTTATCCAGATGCTTCGTGTTAAATAGTTTGTATGGAGGATCAAGAAATATCACGTCAAATATCATTGATTTTTCATCAAGATTCTCCTCGATAAATTCCTCTACTCTCTGCTTTATAATAGTACTCTCCAATACAAAACCTGTCTTCTGTGCATTGTTCTCAAGGGCGTGTACGGCATATTTTGATGAATCGATAAAGGTAGCCTCACTAGCCCCCCTAGATAACGCCTCAAATCCGAAGGCACCAGCACCGGCATAAAGATCAAGAATTCTCGTTTTTTGTATGTCTATGCCAAGAAAATCAAACATGCTTATCTTGAGGCGACTAGTCATAGTTTTGGCAACTCTTGGAACTTCCAGATAAATGTTTTTAGCCGAACCGGCAGTGAGCTTGACTCTGGCAATTTCGCTCTCTTCAGCTTTCTCATAAAATTTGCCTATGACCTCTTTTTCCAGTCGCTCATAATCTTCAGGAGTTTTTATCTTTTTCTTCGATATCTTTTTACGCAGTTTTTTAAACGATTTATCTCCTAAGCTCATATGGTTTTCTCAGGCTGATTATTTATATTTCTACTAATCTCGCAAAATTTCATAGGCTATTATACCAGCACACACTGCAACATTCAAAGACTCCTTCTTTCCTCTCATAGGGACATGTACCTGCTTCTCACATTTTTCCAGGATTTCCTCAGACAGGCCAGCTCTCTCATGCCCCAATACAATTGCCACCTTAGCAGGATACTCAAAATCACGATAATCCACAGATTGTTCTGTCAACTCTACACCGATTATAAAGTACCCCTCAGTAGCAAGCTCGCTTATCGCTTGATCAGTGCCACTTCTCGCCTCCCAATCGACCGATTCGTGTGCACCCAGAGCCGTCTTAACTACCTTGGGATTATCAGGCAAAGCCGTCATTCCGCACAGCATTAGCTTCTTTGCCCCAACGGCATCAGCCGTGCGAAATATACTGCCAACATTAAAAGCTGATCTGATATTATCTAAGACTATTACAAGCTCTCTTTTTTTCATATTGTATTTTTAATAAAATAAGCCCCCCAGTATATCTTCAATCTCCTCATCATTATATTTATCCAAGATCTGTCTCGACGCCTCTCTGTACTTTTTCACGGCGCCAATATCCATTATATCAGCTATCTTCAAATTAGGGATGCCCGCCTGTAGATTTCCATAAACTTCTCCTGGACCCCGGCTCTTCAAATCAAACTGTGCCAGATCAAACCCGTTACTATTTTCCGCAAAATATTCCAATCTCTTCTTTACACCCTGCGCATCTTCAATGTCCTCACTCGGGATAACAAAACAGTAAGCCTGCTTATCACCCCGACCGACTCGCCCTCTGAGTTGATGTAGCTGAGCCAAACCAAATCTCTCCGCTCCCTCGATGATCATAATTGTGGCATCAGGTATATCTATACCGACCTCGACAACAGTAGTAGAAACTAGTACCTGATACTCTTTTTCCTTGAATCTCCGCAACACCTCATCCTTCTGCTCATCTTTGAGTCTTCCGTGTAGCAATCCGACTTCGATATCCTTAAAATAGCTCTTTTTCATCTCCTCAAAGGAGCTAAGCAAAGATTTGGAGTGTAACTTCTCAGACTTTTCGATTATGGGATAAATAACGAAAAGTTGTGCGTCATCATTTACGATCTTTTCATGTGCCCACTTAAAACACTCATCTCTTTTGCCACTGGGAACCAGATGTGTCTGGATAACCTGTCTACTCTTGGGTGGGGTCTTTATATAAGATACTGCCATGTCACCATATAAAACGTTTGTCAGCGTCCTGGGGATAGGCGTAGCTGTCATACTTAGATAGTGAGGAAAGAGTTTCTGGGCAGATAACTTACCAAGCCTTTCTCTCTGCTTCACACCAAATCTATGCTGCTCATCTATGACGACGAGTGCCGTATCTTTGGGTAATTGCTTTTCATAAAGGAGAGAGTGAGTCCCTACTATTATCATATTCTCTTTCTTTGCTGATATCGCCCCGACTGCTTTCCTACCCGACTTCTCAAGAATAATTTTATCAGCATCTATTTCTGCTATCCTTGAGTAGTGCCGGAAGAGTTCCCAATGCTGCTGTGCAAGTATGGTCGTAGGTGCCATAAAGATAGACGTATACCCATTCAGGTAAAGGTAGTATGCCAGTATAAAAGACACAACTGTCTTACCACTTCCCACATCTCCGTTTAACAACCTTCTCATCGGACTGCCGTCAGATATATCAGCCAGCATTTCCTCAATCGCCTTTTTCTGATCTTTACTCAACTCAAACTCCAGCTTTTTGATGAACTGATCAACTTGATCAGTTTGTTTTTCCGGGTCAATTTTTACTGCCCTCCTGCTCTTATACTCCTCACTACGCTGCTCAATCTGTATTAAAATTTTAATTAACTCATCAAATGCCAGTCTGCGTCTAGCCTGATCGATATCAACCTGCTCTTTCGGAAAGTGTAGCTTGTAAATCGCCTCATCGAGTGGAAGTAGATCGTACTTCTTTCTTATAGAGTCCGGGAGTGTATCTTTCACAAGGCTTCCTATCTGATCATGTACTCTCTTTATTTTCGCTCTGATCCAATTAGAGCTTATACCTTCAGTCGCAGGATAAACCGGAGTTATAGCACCAAGGTTTCTCTCATGCTCTGGCTGAGCATTTTGCCCATCCTTGCAAAGCTCAAATTTAGGAGTATTTACAGCTTCCCGTCCTCTGCTATTTGATAATTTTCCGGAGAAAAGATACTGCTGACCAACTTTTAACGTGCGTAAAATATACTTCTGATTGAACCACACAAGGCCAACCTCTGCCGTATCGTCCTCCGCTTTAGCGTTGATAATGAAGTATCTACCTCTTTTAAAAGAATCTATGTTTATTAGCTTGGCCTTGAAGGTCCCCTCTCTTCTCTTGACAAACTGCTTTACTGTAAGAATCTCCCTTGTATCGTCATATCTAAAAGGTGGAGTATAAAGAAGATCGCCGACAGTGTAAATCTCAAGTTTGGAAAACTTTTTTTTAGCAAAGTCGCCAACCCCCCAAAGCTCGCAAACATCAGAAGATAGATTTAGCTTTGGCATAAGTTTACGCTCGCAGATCAATTATTGCTGCTATTACAGGGACCAGTATGGATATTATTATCAGCGCACCAAGGAAATATTGAAGTATATCCATCAATAGCTTTTTTCGTTTTTTTGCTTTCATATTATTAGTAATTTTACCATCTATTGACTCTCTTTTCAAATCGTATATAATAGAGCACTATGTGTGGAATTTTTGGATATGTAGGAAATGAAAACGCTTCCGATCAGATAGCTAATGGCCTCAAAAGACTGGAGTATCGTGGATACGACTCTTGGGGTATAGCTGTGCTATGCGATAAAAATGGACTATCAGTTGTCCGCAAGACTGGTGCTATAGGAGATTTAAGCTCGATAGACAAGTTGCCTCATTCGAGTATAGGCATCGGACATACACGTTGGGCGACCCACGGTGGAGTAAAAACAAAAAATGCCCACCCACATAAATCATCAGATGGCCGTTTCGCAGTGGCACAAAATGGCATAGTCGAAAACTATCAGCAGCTTAAGTCGGAACTAATAAAGAAAAATCATAAATTTATCTCCGAGACTGACACAGAGGTAATCGTCAGGCTGATCGAGGAGAAATTAAAAAAAACACCAGACATAAAAGAGGCCAGCATGAAAGCTTTTGCGGAGTTAGAGGGCAGAAATACTATAATAATACTGGTAGCAGATCGACAGGAGATAATCGCAATAAGAAACGGATCTCCGCTTGTCATAGGGATTGGAGATAATGAGTATTTCATCGCTTCGGATACACTCTCGTTCGCTGACAAGACAGATACAGTTATCTTTATAGAAAACCAGCAGCTCGTACACATACACAATGGACAAATCAAGCTCTTTGACTGTGTAGATGGAAGAGAAATTAAACATCAAGTAGAAAAATTGACACATACAGCTACAGATATTTCTAAAGAGGGATATGAACACTTCATGCTAAAGGAAATAATGGAGCAGCCCGATACAATCAGAGCTGCAACGGCTTATACGGAGAAGGAGCTTACACCTCTAGTTGAAGCAATAAAGAGAGCAGAGACAGTTTATACTGTCGGTGCTGGCACTGCAGGATATGCTGCTGGTCAGATCGCCTACTACCTAAGGAAATACGCAAAAAAACGTGCCTTTGAGATAAAATCTTACGAGTTCAATACTTTTAATAATATCTGGGGAAAGAACGATCTACTTATAGCGGTAAGTCAGAGCGGTGAGACAGCTGATACAATAGAGGTGCTGGAGCACGCAAAAGAGCGTAAAGTTAAGATCGCCAGTATAGTTAACATGCTGGGCTCGACTACAACGAGATTATCCGATTTCGCTTATATGTCAAGAACAGGAGCTGAAGTATGCGTCGCCTCAACTAAAGCCTTTACGGCACAGATAGCGTGGGGCCTGCTACTCGCCCACTGCGTGAACGATGGCTACAAATTCGCTAAAAATGAGATAAAGAAAACCACGCAAAAACTTGAGAGCTTTCTAAATAAGAAGAACGTGGATAGCATAAAAAAGATTGCTGCAAACTTAGCCTCCCAGGAGCATTTTTTCATACTTGGCAAAGGCGAGAACTACTACACAGCCATGGAGGGAGCGCTTAAAATCAAAGAGATAACTTACAAGCATTTTGAAGGGTTTCCCGCAGGCGAGCTAAAGCATGGCGTCATAGCATTGATAGATAAGGGAACAACCGTGATGGGGATAATTGATGAGGATGAGTTCAAAAATGATATGCTAAGTGCCATGGCAGAGGTGAAGGCCAGAGGAGCGAATACCATTGTCATCGGAAAGAAGAACAACGAGCTATTTGACTCATTTGTCCGGACCGCAAGCACAGAAATAGGAAACGCAATACTCAATATTGTGCCTTTCCAACTCCTATCGTACTACTTAGGTGTACACCTGAACAACGACCCCGACAAACCAAGGAATCTGGCAAAGAGCGTAACTGTAAAATAACCGACTCACCACTCTTTTAGACACTGCTCTATCTTATCACGAGCCTTCCCAGTACAGACCCAGTTCAGCCACTCCTTTTTCGCGTTATGCTTTTTGGCTCTGTTTTTCATAAGCTTAATTTCAACCTGATCACCATTTTGTAAGATGTAATTTAGATTCTCCATTTTTCCGTTTACTACAGCACTATCAGCTTGCAATCCGATCTGTGTATGTATAGCAAATGCGAAATCAAGTGCAGTCGCACTGTCCGGCAGAGAAATTAGCTCCCCCTTTGGTGTCCACGCAAAAGTTTGCTCTTTAAAAAGATTTGTCTCCATTGGATAAGATCTTTCACTGGCAATCTCTTTTTTCTTTTTCTGCATTGCCTCTTCTATCTTGGACTTTACATCAGCAATCCAGGCAAACTCATTTGTAGGCCTGGCGTATCTAGTTCCTTCTAACTTATATGCAAAGTGAGAGGCCGGACCGTATGTGTTGTACTGATACATTTCCATCGTAAGGATCTGGATTTCAATTTTAAAATCTGATATTTCTGGGAACTGAACTATAATCTGGATCTCACTGAATCCATTCGGCTTTGGATTTTGTATATAATCTTCGAACGAATCTTCCTGCCAATCGGACAGACTGCGTATCGCCCCTGTGATTTGGTAACAATCCGGAACCGTTTTTGCTATTATGGTAAATGCTATCAAGTCCTTAAATTTTTCTATGCCTGCCCTTTTACCCTCACTACTGTATTTTTTCATTTTACGGTAAATGCTGTAAGGATTCTTGAGCCGGCCAAAGACAATCGGTTGATTACTTTTAACTGTCTCTGCAGAAATAAACTCGAGATACTCTTTCACCTTATCTAAAACGGCCTGATTTTTTAGATTGTTCGCTTCAAGGTAGCTCGTGATTTCTCTATACTCCTTGGGATGTAAGACCGAAAATGCCGTCTCATCAAACTCGTTCTTGACCTCTATTAAGTTCAGATACTCAGCCAAAGGTGAGTACGTCTTTATCAGCTTATCTGCAAAGATCGCCTGATCCTCTTTCGGAAGGTATTGCAAAGTCCTGGAGTTGTGTAACTTGTCAGCAAGTCTTATAAATATAACTCGAAGATCTGATGAGCTTTTCAGTATATACCTAGTAAGAGCCGGAATTTCTGTAGAGTAGCTCTGGGAGTAAAAAACTTTCTGTACACTTTTGACAAGAAAAAGCACATCAGATCCAAACTTTTGCTCAATCTTCTCAAATATCCGCTGTTCGCTCTCCCCCTTTTCTACAGCAAATCTCACCACATGATGGATTATCGCTGTAATCATGCTATTTACATCCAAATCCCACTCTGCGAGTATTTTTGAACTTTCCACACAGTGCTTTAGATAATTATCTCCGGAGTATAGATTTTGTCCTTCATAATAATCCTTGGCAAATTCTATCGCCTCATCTAAAATCAAACCGAATTTTGCAGCAACCTTCTCTTTTAACTCTTTCATATAGAAAATCTATTAAAAATCTTACTTCCTCTCAATATTGTAGAACGAGTAGGAAGCCTGCGGAATTCTCAAAGCACCTGGTGCCCTAAGATTGTAGGCAGTCTTAAAATCTGCCCCACTCATTGTTATATTCCCTCTGTTCGTACTAAATATGACTGTAGTTGTTGTGCCTGCATTGTTTTGCATGACTACTGGCTTTCCGTTTATTTGTGTAACAGGGTTGTTTATCAAACCCCTCATTTCCTCCATGCTGTAAGGATTTGCATTCCTCCCCCAGCAGGCGACTGTATTCACACCGACAATTCTGGATTGATCAAAGCTGCCCTTTAGATCAGTTCCTTTAAGCACTAAATAAGCATTAATGATATCAGCCATCTCTTCCTGACTCAACCATGCAGCATGCCCACATGTGTCACCACTATCAGAATATCCTTTTCGATACCATGAGCGATAAAACCATGGATGCGGAGCCTTTGCATCCCACGATCTGGCGATCCAATCTCCCTGATTAGTGCCATCCGTCGTATCCCAGCCGACATTATTCACCCAACCGCCATGAAGCGACGCATACTGGGTAGAAATAGGATTGTTGCTCCCATCGACCAGTATCATGCCCCGTGTCTCATCGACAGCTCTTTTCCAGTTCGGCACGCTGTCACCGCTGCGTGGACGATAAACCTGACAGGCCTCTGTCGTACAGATACTACCTGCCCCATTCGCAGTCCTTCTAACAGCGTATGTGCGCGCAGCGATCGCCTGTACTTTTAATGCATCAAGACTCCAACTACTCGGCATCTCTGATATACCGTACAAATATGTGGTCTCAAAATCAAGTTCGCCGTATCCATCGACCCGTATCTTCTCCATCACCGGGTAATCTGAAGTTATCCGGCCATTAGGGTAGTAAAAGCTTAGTATTTGTTGATAATTTTGACCTGCTGCAGCCCTGGCTCTAGCCCCGTACTGACTCATCCCGTTGCGATGCGTATAAGCACTAAAAGAGAATACTGCAAATGATCCAGCAGGTGCATTCGCCAAAAAGCCCGCCAATGTTGAATTTTTATCTGCCGAGACAGATGGGACTGTATTTGCATCTACATAAGTGCCACCTGACTTCATTATGATCAACTCTTGCTGGAGCTTGGTTATAGATTTATTGAGGCTTGCTATATCAGAATTAAGCTTCGCTGCAAGGGCGTTTTTCTGTGCTATCTCCTGAGCTATACGTGCACGCTCGGCCTCGAGCGCGTTTTTAGCATCCGTGAATGCTTCCCTCTGAGTGTCCAGTAGCTCCCTATCTCGATTAAGTGCAGCAATGTCGTCCAGCACAAGGCTGTACAGGCCATAACTTCTGTTAAACTCTTCAACTTGAGACTGCATCAAAAATCTTCGATAATTAAACATACGCATCGTGTGATCAAAATCTTTCCCTGAGAAAAATATGTCCAGGTCACCAGACTGCAGCTCTTTATACATACCTCTCGTGATCTCCGAAAGCTGGTCGTTCTTTTCATCGAGCTCTTTCTCTCGCTCAGCAAGCTCAGACTCTGTTTTCTTAAGATTCTCCTCTGCCTCTGCTACACTTCTCTCTATCTCTGCGAGCTTGCTATTCACCTCTCTAATTTTCTGATCAACGGTCCCCTTCCCAGATAAAATTGCGTCTATCTGTGCCTTGGTATTTGCAACGATCTTCTCTTTCTCCTTTTTCAAGGCTTCTTGATCGTCGATAAGCTTTTGATGCTGATCGACAGCGGATTGTGCATACACCGTGAAAATAGTGCTTGACATGCCGGCAAATAGTGCCAGCAAAAGCAAACCCACCTTTATAGCAAAAATATGCTTCTTCATTGAGTTCATTGTACCAGATTTAGAGAAAAAAGTCTCGCTTTAACCAGTTAAGCCCCGATCAGCCAGCTCCATATCACACCTATAATGACTCGAGCTAAAAGCCCAAATATCAGACCAAATATAGACCATGTGATAGTACCCTGTGCCTGCTTAACTTTCTGAGGATCTCCCGATGAGAGCATCATCATTACCCCTCCTACAATAGTCATCAGCACCGATGCTATGATGACAACGTTGAAAAACAGCTCCACCATACCATCAATTGAGCTAAAAAACTCTTCGATTTTTGGAGGCTGTGTTAATAAAAGTCTTACTATTCTATCCATATATTCCTACTTCCATTAATTTGCATAGTCTTTAAAATACTCATGTCCAGCGGGTGTTGGCTGCTCTGTGCCCACGTTCCCCGTGACCACAGCGAGAACAAAGTTTATTATCAATCCAGCCAGAACTATAAGTACAAGACCAATAAGCGCATTCTGTATAGTTTTCCATGCATCTTGCAGCTTCTGCTCATCTCCACCTGCCATTATATAACGCACAGCTCCAACGACAACATATATAACAGATAGCATACCGGTAAATCCTATACCGTAGTTCACATTAGATATCACATAAGTTTCCACAGGATCGTCTGCCTCATCCGGGTGTACGCCGACATCTATCTCTTTAATTACATCCATGGCGTCTGCGTGAGTCTGACTCGCAGAAAGAGCAAAGAGTTGAGATGAGATAAATACTATCGCAAAAATCAAGCCAATTACTTTGAGTATTTCTTTGCTCTTATTCATGGTTTATGCTGTGGCTTAAGACGCAGGAGGGTTTATAACTAAACCTAAAACAAAGTTTATTATCAATCCAGAAAGAATTACGATTGCCAGACCAATAAGGGCGTTAGTAATTGTCTTTGTAGCCTTCTCCAGCTTGCCTTCATCACCTGCAGACATTATGTATTGCACACCGCCCCACACCAAAGCCACGACCGAACCAAGTCCTGAGAAACCGATAAGATAGTTAAGTATCCTGATGACTCTACCTTCCGCTGTGGCTGTATCGGCCGCTACATTCTCAACAACAACTATACTCTCCATTCTACCCTTGAGTGCAGTTACAGCATCATTTGCATAAGCCAAGTTGGGCAAATAAGCAAATATAAAGCCTGTAAGGCCCAGAATCCTTATAAGATTAATACTTTTCTTCATAACTTTAAATTATAAAAATTAAATAAAATTAAAACATCAGCCTATCTATCAGGAATTGTACCACAACACCTGACAGAAGCACAATAGCCAAACCAACGAGAGCGTTTATTATAGTTTTATTAGCTTTCTCCGTCTTAGAGTCGTCTCCACCTGCGGTAATATATTGCACGCCACCAATAATTAAGTAAACAACAGCCAGAATGCCGATAAATGCTATTGATTGATTAAGTATATATATAAGCATAGCCACAAGGTCACCGTTTCTATCAGCTATTCTGATGTATCTTATATTGTTTTTTATACTGAAGATATCACCGGTTGTGTCGAAACCGCTTCCACGATTAGGGCTTGATTGCTGAGCATAGCTGCTCATAGTCAGAGAGACCCAGGAAAAGGCAAAGACCGTAAGAGCCACGATTAGTCGACTTATTTTCTTTATGCCTTTTTTAACTTCTATCATACACTATATTATACCACAAATAGCCTATAACCTCAAGCTCCCGGTATCCTACTTATCACAAAGGCTATAATTACTCGGGCCAAAAGTACTATTACAAAGCCAGCAATAGACGTCCACATCATGCCTTGCGATTTTTTCACCTTCTCCGCATCTCCCTGTGCTGTCATCCAGGTAACTGCGGCAATTACGAACAGTACTACAAAAAGCAGACCAATGTAGCTGACTGCCCCAGCTATAAGACTCAAAACCTCCGACTGAGCTCCATCTACAGTATTATCCATACTCCTTTTAAATCTGTCTTCTACGCCCATCCATGTAGTAGATACTACATTTAGCAGTTCATTCATCTCTAATTTTATTAAAAATAATTTATTCTTTTATAAAAATCACGTTGCGCTGCCTACTGATTAACAAAATCCCCTATATTAATAAGGTTTGCCAAGATCCAAAGAATAGTTGACGCCATTGCGATCATAAGAAAACCGATAATTGCATTCACAATGATGTCGCGTGCTTCATTAAGCTTCTCAGGATTTCCTTGACTCGTGATCATCTTTAAGGCCACTGCGATAAATAACCCCAAAAGCCCTACCAAACCAAGATAGACAGAAATATTGACTATCCTATTAACGAGATCAACTAGGGCTGCAGGAGCGGCGGTTTCACTGCCCATGTCAACTGCAATATTATCTGTTTCGAAAAGACTCTCTACCTCAGTGCCTATCGTTTTTCCTGCCTCGTCAGCACCTATACGTGCACTACTACTCCCTGAAGAGAAGATTGTAAAACACGCAAGCACTACCAGAATCCAATTAAATATTTTTTTTCTATATAGCTTGCAATTCATAGATGCCTTATTATAGCCGATTATAACTAAACTTTCAACCTGAAACTGCATCCTCGCAGATTGCTCGGTAATCACAGTACTTGCACTTAAACATGTCTGGAGTCGCAGTAAAGTCTCCCCCCCGAATCTTATCAGCTATGCCCTTAATTTTTTCCTCAATGACGTCCTTGTCTATTCCTGCAAGATCAATATCAAGAAACTGCTCCTCCTCTACGTAGAAATACGTCGCCTCTTGCACCTTGTACCCCTGCTGCTCCAAGAATATCACATAGAGGGAAAGCTGTAAATTGTCCTGATACTTTTCCTTTTTTATCGTGCCGGTCTTATAATCTATCACCCGAACTATCTTCTTGCCGTTATCATCAGTCCCTAGCAAATCCACACGATCGATCTGCCCTCTGAGCACGATATCATCTATATTATATTTAAAGCTCATCTCCAGAAACAAAGGGTTCTCATCCTTACTGTAAAAATTCTCATAATAGTTCGTGAGTAGTTTTAACCCCTTCTTCTTTCTTCTCTGCTCATGCTCACGTGTATCATACCCCGCTGACACCCATTTTTTTTCATACGTCCTTTTTACAAACTGAAGATCAGGATAATCCACCATCCCTTCAAACGAGCTTTTTGCCTGTATAAGTCGCTCGTACAGCTCCTTAAGTACATTGTGTATAGTTATACCGAAGGCCAACGATGCGTTCTGGGGCGTCCTGATCTTATAGATCGACGAGTAGGCATACTTTTTAGGGCACCACTCATAAGAAGATAGTGCCGAGTAGCTGGCGTAAAAACCGTTTCTACTGCTGGATTTAATTGTATCGACAAGAACAATTTTTTCCTCCGCTTCTTTCTCCCGCAGCATTATCTCTATATCCTCAAACATGTGAGTCTTTACTTTCTTATCTGTGTCTAACTGACCAAGATCCCCCATATACTCACTAGCCTCAGTAAAAAATATACTCGGTCTTTTCTCACGCTTTAACCCCTCATAGCTTTTTGCACAGGTCAGATAAAGCCTCTCTTTTGCCCGAGTTACAGCCACATAAAATAGCCTCCTCTCTTCCTGTAAATGAGCTTTACTCGGATCGTAGCCAGCAGTTTCCTCTTTGACTATATCATCAGGAACAGGAAGTGAGTCTGATCTCCTCCTCGAAGGGAATCGATCCGCCACCAAATGAGGAATGAAAACAACTGGATACTCGAGACCTTTCGCACTATGTGCTGTCGTTATATTCACGGCATCGAGCTCATCAAGCATATCGCTTTCTACATTAGGGCTGTCACCTATTTCAATCGAGTAATCTAGATAATCCAGATACTCTTGCACATAATTATTTCCTGCATCTTTCTCGTACTGAGCGACAGTATCAAAGTATCGACTTATATTATTGGCATAAAAAACATTCTGGTTGATCTGGATGTCTGTAAGCCCCTCACTTCTAAGTAATTCTTCCATATATCCGCTATTTTGAAAGAACATAAAAAGAACTTCACCTATGCTCTTCCCCTTTTTAATCATGCTCATCGCCCAGTCCATAATGGATACCAGATTGCAGATTCCGAGTATTCCCTTTTGTGAAAAGCTCCTTTGTAAGAAATTATTGCTTTTAACATCCTGGAAAAGTCCCTTGGCTACTTCCCTCCTGTCAGTTCGCTGATCGATACTTTCTGTTCCCAGTTTGATACCCCACGATTTCTCTATCAGCTCGATTATCGAGAGTTTTTGAAATGTGGCCAACCGGGATATCTCTGCAAGATCTCGGGGCGATAGTCCAAACTGCTCCATCTGCAAAAGGCCAAAGGCACTCACATTATCCGTATAATCAGCCAGTAGTCGCAAGAACAGCACAAAAGGAGATATCTCTCTCCTGGTATAAAGACCACGGGAGCCAGGATATTTGTACGGAATTCCGTAATAAGAGAGTGTATTTGAAATCTCTTGAGCGTTTCTGTTCGACCGCACAAGCACTGCCATGTCGTTATACTTATACTTTTTTGATCCCTCAAGCAGCTCGATCTCTTTTGCTATAAAATCAGCTTCCTCGCTATAATTTTTATACTGCCCCATCTGCACTGTTTTTTTGTCGGAGACTGTGGAAAAAAGAGTGCCCGATTCGCTAATCCCCCTATCGGAAATGTATTGGGAGGTAAGTTTTTTCATCACTCCCTCTGCGACCTCAAGCCGGTCAGGGTTGTTGTTCTGGATAACTTCATATGCCAGGTCAAGTATCTGCTGCTTTGAGCGATAATTTTCTGTCAGTACGACCTTTTTGGCTGATGGATATACTTTTTTAAACTGCAATATATTTGAAATCGCTGCCCCTCTAAATTTGTATATCGCCTGATCATCGTCACCCACGACAGTAATGTTCGCAGATTTACTATCCTCGTCAAAAATTGCCAGGAGATTCACTAGAATATTCTGTGCGTAATTGGTATCTTGAAACTCATCTACGAGAATATACTTAAACTTCTCCTGATATTTTTTTAACACAAACGGCTTCTCTCGTAAGAGACGCAGCGTCAAAGTTATCAAATCACCAAAATCCAGCTTTGATTCCTTTAGCTTGATATCGGTGTAAACTTTGTAGCACTCAGCCAACTCAATAATCTCCGGATACAGACCTTTTTCCACCCTCTCTTCGTCTGTAAGCCCTTTATCCGCCAACGCTTTTTTAGCAAATTTTATGTACTCGTCCGGAGATATATCCTCATCCTGCAGTCTCGAGAAGTGTTTAAGAATATCCTGTATAAATTTTGTCGGGTTGCCAAGTGGCCTGAGATTATCAAGCGGCATATCAAAAAGATGTCGGCGAAAAAGTATGTAAGATTGTGCTGATGTCATAAGGGTGTAGTTGGTGTCCAGGCCGATGAAATGACCCTCAAGTCGCAGTATTCGATCACAAAATGAGTGGAAAGTGCTTATCCAGCAGTCGCCATATCCCATCGACAGCTCTTCCTCTACTCGGTCAAGCATCTCGGCAGCAGCTTTCTCAGTGAATGTAAGTGCCAGCACCTCTTCTCTCTCCGCCCAACCCTGCTTAATGATATTCTGAATCCTCTTCGTTATTGTTGCAGTCTTACCCGTACCCGCTCCAGCGATTATTAAAAGTGGACCTGATTTGTGATTGACAGCCTCCTCCTGCTTTATATTTAGGTTTACCTGTGCCATATGATCTTTCTTATCTTAATTTCGCCAACTCCGACTCAATTCCCTCCTCCGTCTTTAACCCTGGAGTTTCCAGGATAAACGGAATGTCGTTGCCAGTAAAAAAATCGTGTGCTATTAATTTCTTTATTGCGTCAACTCCAATCTTGCCTTCACCTATGTCAGCATGACGATCCTTATGCGAGTCAAACTCCTTCATACTATCGTTTAAATGCACCGCAGCGATATTCTTTGCCCCAAGATGCTCCCTCGCCTGTGCTACCACGCCATCCAGATCCTCCACCCAGTTGTATCCAGACACCCATGTATGCTGAGTATCCAGCACGTATCCTATCCTATCGTTATATTTTTCCTTCACACGCTCCCGCATCTTTGCCAACTCCGCAAACGTGTCTCCCATCACATTTCCTGAGCCAGCCGTCGTCTCAAGTAGTAGCTTTACATCTGGAGCTGTTTCCTCGACTTCATCCATCACCCAGTTTATACCGTAAGATATCCGTTCAAGCCCCTCTTCAGGGGAGAGATCTATAGCAGAACCCGGGTGAAAGCATATACCTAAAACCTCGACCTGTAAATCATGCTCTTTTATAGCATTGATTAACTTCTGAGCATAGTTAAGATATGTTACCAGTGAAAGCTTGCTAAGATGGAAAAGCTGTTTATCCTTGCGGGCAAGATTTGTTAAATAAACGCCGTGTAGTAATATCTTGCGAAGAGGATGATCCGAGTGCATCTTACTAATAGGCTCAAGTTTCTCCTCAGAAATAGGCCTCGTCGCCCAACGCATGGGGGCTGAAGGCATAATCTGAGCGGAATCAAATTTGTATTTTTCAGCCATTTTCACCGCACGTGATAACCCACCATTGACATGTACCCCAAGATTTTTTGTTCTTTTTATTTCAGCCATTGTATACTCCATTATAGCAGAAAAGGACGGGTTATGGTATAATTCCTGCAACTACTAGGAAGGATGTATCTCTCCCGCTATTAGGGCGGATATATCCGCCCTAATAGCGGGAGAGGTGCCTGAGTGGTCGAAAGGAACTCACTGCTAACGAGTCGTAGGGTGTATAACTCTACCGCGGGTTCGAATCCCGCCCTCTCCGTATTTGTGAAAATATATTTAAATTTAATCTACAATTAATATGCAAAAACTTCCAACCATAGCGATAATAACACTTAGCGTCATTATTCTGATCAGTGGAGCAGTAGTTACTTGGCTTTTATTCAGTGATTCCGATAAACTCAGGCAAGATACATTTGAGAACGAGGAAACTGTCAAAGAACTCGATAATAATAATGTAGAGACGGAGTCCCGCACAGAGCCCGAAGAAAAAATGGATCAACACCCTTCGATTGAAGTTGCTAAATATAAAAACACCCAGTATGGATATTCTCTCACATACCCCTCTTCCTGGATACTTGATGATTCAGATCCACGAGTTGTAACAATTACGCCGGGATCATCAAATCCACCCGAACTAAGAATTACAAGCTTTCCTACAGGATTAGGTTGGCCTTACTCACTAGACTCAGAAAATGTTACTACCGAAACATTTGTATTTAATGGACGAACAGGAATGAAATCGACTATAGAATGTGACAAACCAGAAAATTACAGCGGCCCAACATGTGCAAGTGACATTATTGGTGATATCGCCCTAACGAATTATTATACGGACTTCAAATACGCAGGTGTTCTTAACGGCGAGCCAATAACAGAAGAAGGTTGGGGCGATTTTACAGCCTCGGACAATAGAAATTTTGGAATACATGTAAGTTTTATCGGACCCGACGGCAAATCTATCTACGATGAGGTTTTAGATTCTCAATTTGACGACATAATGAGAAGTTTCACTACGGAGGAGTTTTAATCTGTTTTTAAATATGAAAATCGTAGTAGCCTCAAAGAACCCAGTAAAAGTCAGAGCAACCGCAACTGCCTTTGAGCAGATATTCCCACATGAAAAACTCAATGTCACCGGCACATCCGTACCATCGGGCGTACCGGATCAACCGATGTCCGAAGAGGAAACTTTACTTGGAGCTGAAAACAGATCTAACAACGCACAAAAGAAACAGCCAGATGCCGATTACTGGATAGGTATTGAGGGAGGCATAGATACAATCGGTGACGATATGGTTACCTTCGCCTGGATTTACGTTAGAGGTAAGAACATTGTGGGCAAAGGTAAAACTGCGACATTTTTTCTGCCCCCGGAGGTCAGCTCGCTTGTTAGGCAGGGCAAAGAGCTTGGGGATGCTGACGATATTGTTTTTGGCAGAAGTAACTCTAAGCAGAAGAATGGTGCAGTCGGTCTTCTCACCCATGATCTTATCACCAGGGAGGAGCTGTACATCCCTGGTGTAATCATGGCACTTATTCCTTTCATAAACCCCGAACTTTATGACTAGTAAGAGCGATCTTCAATTAACAGAACTCTTCCCGCAGTTTGATAAGCTCCAGAAAGATTGTGGCGATCCAACACTTGCATCAATTTACGGGGCGGGAAGAATAGAATCTCCCTCAACTATGTTCATATTTATGAATCCGACTGGACGAAATGTCGCGTCTACATCAGAATGGAACGGGATAAGAGCTCCGTGGATAGGGACAAAGAAGGTATGGAGACTGCTTGCGAGTCTCGACCTCATTACATCGAAGCAGCTGGCTCAAATCGGTAATCTGAGACCAACCGAGTGGGACGAGCAGTTTGCTTACAGCATATACAGCACTGTTGCCAGAAGACAAGCGTATATTACCAACTTTGCCAAGTGCACACTGCCGGATGCCAGATCATTATCAAATACTGTTTTTAAAAAGTATCGCAAGCTTTTACTACAGGAGATTAAACTCATTAAGCCTCAGAAAATTGTCTCGTTCGGGAATCAGGTCTCCTCTCTTCTTCTAGAGAAGCAGCTGTCAGTGAGCAATTACCTGGCGGACGAAGTGGAACTCCTAAGCATAGACGATCTAGCTTACAAAATTTACCCCACTTACTATCCTGTCGGTCAAGGGCAAAGAAATATGCCTCTAGCTAAAAGGCGTCTGAGGAAGATCATCAAAATCTAAGCCCTCAGACAGTTTATTGCAGAAAGATTGCAGGCCCTCCTCATCAATCTTACGGCATAAATGGAAAAACCCCAGGCGAGTGTCAAGCTTCTCGCATACGATCCTATGCATGAGCAGAAAGGCAGTGCGATTACACGGGCCGTTTGTGCTACTGGTGAAGGTGTAGAAATCGCTACTGAAGCTTGCATCAAACTTCAAATTGAAGCGGTAGCTCTCGGGAGCATCAGGGACAATCTTACGACGACCGTACTTATTAACGTATAGCGGGTCAAATCGATGTCTGGCAGCATTCTTGTTACGATCGGCGATGCCGATAATTAGATCGTACTCACTACTTTTCTGGAGCAGCTTACCCGTCGCATGATCTCTAGGCAACCAGTATTTATCCCAACCCGGTAGTTCACTTTTGTACAGAATCCGGGAGCATCTCTTATTATATCCGAAGAATGTATAGATCAGTTTACGCATAGTAGAGATTATAGCATCTTGATAATCGTGAGTCATTATGCATATTATCACCGCTGTTCACAAAGAATATTTATTGTGCTATAATTGCAGTAGCGTAGGGGTAAGGAATTAATTTTAGCGTCAACAAGTATATGAAGCGTTTTACAAGAGAATCGAGACCAGAGCCAAGCGAGGTAAAACCTCAACCCACTGAAGTCGAAGCTGTGCGAGAAACTTATACCGTAGACGGAGATAGGCTCGGACGTAATGAAGTTCCTAGCGATATGATAACAGAGTCTTTTCATAGACTACCAACTTTTGAAAATAAAGGACCTCTCGTAACCATTGATTCGGACTCCAGACTCTCTGTAACAAATGAATGGAAGTTATGGAAAGTAACTCAGGCTGAAAATCAAAAAGAGCCTCAAACAAGTCAAATCGAAGAAGAATCTCACAACCTTGTGCCTGGCGACAGAATTATTGTCGAGGCCAAACATCCTGCCGACAATCCACATCTAAGACATGAAGTAACAGTGGACTATGAAGGAGCTATCAAATATGCTACACGGTTAGTAGCAGAAGCCGGCAATTATGAATTAACAGTGCTCGTTCCTGAAGAAGGTCTCACTATCGGGGGACGGGGAGTAACAGTGGCAGATGCGGAAGGTGTACAACGTCCTTGCGATATTCAAATACGGGGTTATTCAAGAGAGGCAGCTCCTACAACGATAACTCCTAAATCGGTTAAGAAAGATAGTTATGGGAACTGTTTATTTCGCATGGAGACCTTCCCAGAGGATAGTCCTTTTTATTTTACTCCACCAGGAATGAGTCGTCCCACCACACCACAGCCAACGGCACATCTAACGCGAAAGCTGTCCCGAATAAGTACGGCAGATTTCAAACTATCACTAACAGAACAGGATGGGAAAACAGCACTAGTAATAAATGCATCACACCATGTTGGTGCAGGATCACCTTAAGTCGACTCATTCATTTGACAGTAAATCTCCGCCGCTGGATCTATCCCTTGCACAATGCCAGCGTCTTTCCTTTGGAGGCGATAATCATTAAGAGTGGATCGCTTAAAAATTTCATAAAGTATTGCAGAATCGGCTAACAGAGTGGTTGCCATACCAATTAGTAATTACCAATTAATAATTGCCCACTACTCCTTCCCTAAAATCTTCGCCAACTGCTTGACTAGCGAGACAATCACTGGCTCCGGCATGAAACTCACATACTTCTTCCCATCTACATCCACCACAAACTCCCTAGCCTCACTCACCACCTCACCATTATCCTCACGATGCACAAACTCCCTGGTCAGCTCATACTCATCACAGTACTCACCTGCCTTGTCAGCCTCAATCGCATTGTAAAGCTCGATTTTTGGAATACCGTACATGCCCCGCGCCATATCCATCAGATCCAGATCATCCTCGATGCGACCCTCTATCAGGGAAATCCCCTTCTCATCACCCTCTTTCTTTTCAAGAACAACCCGGTCGCCTCTACACTGATTACTGTCGCAGATCATGACGAACTGATCAGACTCTTTGTCATACTCGATCATAGAGGTTGGCCTCAAAGCCAGATTAAATGAATTGCGACATTTAGGACATGTCAGCCTACCTTTTATCCTGCCATCAATCACTTCGAGAGGGATGTTTATAAGCAAAAACAGATCAGGATCATCACGGTGATTTATCAGGTCACGGAAATATAACGAGTATGTCACCTGGTCGCTCGTACGAGGAAAGCCATCTATAAATACCGATTTACCATCAAGCTGATCGATCTCATATTTCATAAGTGTGAGCATAAGCTCGGTCGGCACAGATACTTTATCACTTGTGCGGTTTGTCAAAGCATCAAACGCCTCATCCAAATCTATGGCTCCTCTATAATACTTCTGAGCATACTTGTAGTACACGCTATCCTTACCATTCTCTGCAAAATCAGCATCAACCTTTCGCACCACGTCGCCAGCACTCACATTCTCAAAATAGCCATCTCCTACCACATCACGCAACAAATTTGTGTATGTACCCTTGCCCGCCTGCTTCGGTGCCACGAGATAAGCTACAAAGGTGTTTTTTTTAAGATACTCCCGTAAATACTCAAGCTCCTCACCAATCTTATAATTGAAATATAATTTCCTACTGGCGGGATCAACCAGGTCAAATGATTTTTTACCATTTTTCACCTTTGTGCTAACGACAGAGTAATCGACACTATATCTGTAATCGGAAAGCTTCATATATCTTTTACGATAAATTTAATTGAACTTAGATGATTTTATCACACGGCCCTTATATTTTCAAAGAAAATTTGCTATAATCGAAACGACAAATTATGAGAAAGGAAAAAAATCAAAAAACAGAGATCGTTTGTACTATTGGTCCGGCAAGCTGGGAGCAGCATATCATCAATCAGATGACAGATGCTGGAATGGTATGTGCAAGAGTGAACGGAGCATTTGCAAACCCTGATGAGCTCGACAAGGTCCGGAATCTTGTACGAAACAAGTCAGATAACGTTGAGCTAATGCTGGATGTAAAAGGGCCGGAGGTTCGACTTAATAAGTTTAAAGCTCCGATAGATGTGCGACCGGGTGAGTTTGTAATAATCGGAAACAATCACACAAGCGAAATATATCCTGCAAATTACAAAGATCTGTACACTCATTTGAAAGTCGGTCAGAGAATGATAGTAGGCGATGGAGATGTGGAGCTTATACTTAGAAAGATAGTCAAAGACAGGATGCACTGCGAAGTGATACTAGGCAGTGAACTTAAACCAGGAAAAGCGCTAAACCTGCCAAAGGCGAACTATTCAACGGAGATACTTACAGAAAAGGACCAAGAAAATCTTTATCATGGGATAAAGACAGGCTGGGACAGCGTGTCAGCATCTTTCATTCAAAACGGAAAAAGTGCAAAAAGAGTGCGAGATTTCATAGAAAGAAATCATGGGAAACTTCAGTTAGTAGCAAAGATAGAGGACCAGGAGGGCGTAGACAATATTGATGAAATAATGCCTCTTGTTGATGGGATAATGATAGCCAGAGGCGGACTGGGAGTAGAGTTGGGACTTGAAAAAGTGCCAATGATTGAGCGATATCTTATCAACAAAGCACACGAGTGGAATAAGCCGGAAATCACTGCTACACAGATGCTAGAATCTATGACCGAAAAGCCGAAGCCAACCAGAGCAGAGGTAAATGATGTCGCCACAGCAGTAATTCTCGGATCAGACTATGTCATGCTTTCGGGGGAAAGTGCATCCGGTGCTTACCCAGTACTAGCTGTCGAGTGGATGACTCGTATAATAAAAGAGACTGAGCGATGGATTGAAAAGGGCTATCGTGAGGTTTTCACCATGCCCTGATCCGATTTTATCGAAATAAGAAACGATTTACAAAATGCTGTAAAGACTGCTAACATAGCTACCCCCTGGGGCAACGTTATAAAAAAGTGATCGAAGTTTGAGAATATTAGAAACCATACAAAGATAGATAACCACAATACCCTACCCCTCTTATGTTTAAAAGCTAATTGCCCACTTATAAGTATCAATCCCAGCAGCAAAACAGTAAAAACCACACCGGCAATTATTCCATTCTCTACGAAAAACAGCATGAAAATGTTGTGGACTGGTTCATACAGCACTCTACCATTTGATATAATCAGTGTTTCACTTGCAATCGTACCCATATATTGCACAAAATTGCCAAACCCCACACCAAGATACGGATTGCTCCTGAGATACTCAACTGAATTTTTCATTAAAGCTATCCTCTCGCTCGAACTACTATTTGCAAAGTTAAAAATCGACACAACACGCGATAACAGCACACCAGGAAAGGAGAGCCCCATTATTCTTGCCCTGCCTTTCGTAGTGACGCGATCCAGAATCTTGAAGCAAAAATGCACCAACAGCACAAAAAGTGCCATCCTGGAGAAAGTAAGCAAAACTGCCACAGTAGCCACGGCAGTTACGGCCAATTTCAACCTAGTGGAAAACCCACTGAATGCATTAAAGATCATAATACCGAAAAGCAGGTATGCAGCAACGACATTAGGATGAGCAAAAGTACCGTATCCTCTTAAGAAGACAGTCCCGTTATAAATAATTGCACTGGTCCCATAATATCCGCTGATCAACGTAGACTCACCAATCATATCGAACCCCACCGAGCTACCAGCCAAGAACTGAGCAAGGATTATCAGGGCCTGTAATAAAATGGAAATTGCCAGAGCGATAAATATTTTCCTTTTATGCAGGGTGAGCAGACCAAATAGCTGCTTCGTTGCTAAAAATGTAAAGGTCAGTATGTAACCAAAAAAGCGGATCTGCTTAAAGAGCACAACTGTGTCTTTATATATAATCGTACTAATTACAATCCATATTGCTGACACGGCGACAACAAATAAAAAAAACCTATCTTTTTTAATCCAGTCTACGAATCTCTTTCTCCACTGCCAGATAGCTGTTACCACCAAAGCTACCATGGCAACATCTAACACGGATAGCACAATTCTATAATAATTAGATGGAACGCCCCGACTTGAGCAATTATATATTTCCATACCAAAAATATTGCTCGGCAATATCATAGTAATGTTAAGTGGAAGTGCTACTATAAACAGGATGAAGGCCACAACCAACGGAGGAGTATTTCTTTTACAAGAGATGATAAAACCGCCCGAAAGCAACAGAAGAACAGCTGCCCTAGGTAAATTATCCATCCAAACTCCAAGGGCAAAAAAGCCAGTAATCAAGAATACTGCCAGAAAATATGGTAAGTAGCGACTAATAAAAGGAATTTTCTTTGACATTTTCAGAGTAATTAAAAGTTACTCCTCTTCACTCTCTTGCCCATCTAAGCTCTCGCTCTCACCGATCCCCAGAGTTTCATCACTTTTGGGGGTGATAACTACATGCCTATCACGACCTTCTCCCTCGCTTGAAGTCTCTATATCATCAAACTTCCCGAGAGTTGTATGAACGATCCTCCTTTCAAAAGAGTTCATTGGATGCAAATGAACAGGCTCCCCAATAATCCTACTGTCGTCAGCCTTTGTCATTGCTATACTCTCGATCCTTCTAAGTCTGTCATCCAGATATCCCCCGGCATCGAGTAAGATATGTACGTGCTTCTCTTCACCCAGCTGCTTATTTACAATCATTGAGATAATAAACTGCATTGACTCAAGATGCTGTCCGTGATGGCCAATTAAAAAGCCCACGTCATCACCACTCAACACAATCTTCACCGTAGGTATATCGCCCTCATTTTCAGAAATCTCATACTCAGCCGTAACAAGTTCGGTAATTCCAAGAAGTTGAAGGATTTCGCTGCTCTTCTCCTGGACAAGCTTCATTATTTTCTTTGTAGACATATAAATATTTTGTTAAAAATTATTTTGCTTTTTTAAGTGGCTTGAGTTTACTAAGATTGAACTTTTCTTTAAAGAACTCTACTGTCTTCTCTCTCTCTATTATGAGATATTGTACGATGATCATAATCGACTGAGCGAACCAGTACACTCCAAGAACAGCCGGGGCTGTAAGGGTAAAAAACAGTGTCATCAGAGGCAACATCTTGTTCATAGACTCCATGCTCTTTGCCTGTATCTCTTCAGCCGTAAGCTCCTCCGAATCCTTTTTCTTCGATTTCTTCTTTTTACTCTTAGTATTGCCTTGGAAATACTGCATCATAAGTGAAGTGAAATACTGCGTAATAGCTACAGCAACAGATATTATCAAGTATGGCAGCGCAGATGGCACGAAAAATGATCCAAGAAAAAACGCAAGTATGTTGTAAGGAATATTCCAAAGCACACCTTCCAGCGGTATTGCCTCAGAAGCTGAAACAAGTGCCATATAATTATTATTTAGCTCTACACCCAGAAAGCGCATATTGATGGGTCCAATGTCCCCAACCCAGTTCTGTATAAACGGATAAATCCCCTCAAGCTCCTGAGTGAAGTTTTCCCTGGTAATCAAATTGATGACATTAATTATGACTATAAGTATAGCAAGCTGTATAAAAGTACTTCCAAAGCAGCCCACCGGATTATAGCCAACCTCTTTCCAAAGCTTGACCTGCTCCTGCGACAATTTCTCCTGGTTTCCTTTATACTTTTTCTGCAATTTCTCCATTCGTGGCTTTATAATACGCATCTTCGCATTCATCTCGTTCTGTTTTTTTGTCACAGGGATCAATGCCAGACGGCTTATTATAGCGACAGCTATAACCGCCAAACCCATATTAGAGCCCAGCAGTATATAAAGTACAAATACAATGTTTAGAAATGGAAAGAACAGTACTGTGTTCCAAATTGTTTTTATTATTTCTCCCATAGCAGAGGTATTATACCACGAAACAGCAGATTTTTAAAATAACTTTCCCGGCTCGATAAAAATAAGAGTCAAGGAACCGGGTCGTAACCGCTACTACCCCATGGGTTACAGCTAATAAATCTTTTGACCGCCATCCAACCTCCCTTTATTACACCATACTTGTCAACCGCTTCATAGCCGTATTGCGAGCAGGATGGAATATGGCGACATACACGACTCTGGGTTACTTTACCAGCACAGCCGTGATCCAATGATAAAGTTTTCTGGTAAAGTCTAATTATTCTTAAGAATACCTTTTTCATAATTCAGCTTTGAGCAACCGAGTCTTTTAATTATCTGATTAAATTGCCCCCGAAATACTCTCCTTAGCACCTTAAAATCGTAATCCTCCCTCGGGAAAGCGATAAAGCTGAATTTAATCTCAGACAAGTCGCCCTCACTAGAGCCCTTCTTTAAACCGAAACTAGTATCATACTCTTTTATTAGCTCGTACGCCTCTGCTCTTAGGTGCCTTTTGATCTTATTTCTCATAGCAGCATTACCCACTTTCTTACTTACAATAAAGCCAAAACGAAGTAATAGATATGAGCAATTTCCCAGATCGTCAGGACTGGCCAACCCCATCAGTTTGCCATATGGAGAGCTGACTTTTATACCATTTTTATAAATTTGTGAAAAATCCCTACTGTTTAATATGCGGTGTTTCTTTGGTAGCATTAGAGAGATTGTTTTAACTATCTGTTTTTCCTGCTCTTGCGGAGCAGTTTAAACTCTTCTGTTGCAGTAAGCCTAGCCCTGCCTTTTAATCTTCTCCTTTTAAGAACCTGTCTGCCTGTATGGCTGGAGTTTCGTGCTCTAAAGCCAAACTTCCGTATTCTCTTGAGTTTTTTTGGTTGGTATGTACGTTTCATCTATCTATAATTATAGCATAAACTTGTGCCTTTTACAAATATATTAATATTTACTATCTGACTCCAACGCTCTCTCTCTCTCACGAGCCCTCTTGTCATGCTTTTTACGGCCCTTGGCGAGCCCCAGCTCAACTTTTATCTTACCACGTTTCAAATAAAAAGCTAGTGGGATCAATGTTTGTTTGGTCTGTTGCATTTTGCCTTCAAGACGGACAATCTGTTTTTTATGCATAAGAAGCTTTCTAGGCCTGTAAGGATCGTAATCCTGTAACCCTCCTGCATGTTTATATTTAGAAATATTCACATTGTAAAGATATACCTCTTCATTCTCTATACGAGCAAAGCTGTCGGCGAGACTTATGCCTCCGCTCAATATAGACTTAACCTCATGCCCCTGAAGTACTATCCCAGCCTCAATTTTATCAGTTATCTCGTAGTCGTAGTACGCCTTTCTATTTTTTGCCAACATATTCAGGAAATCAGTTCTAATATTAATTCTTTTTCAAGTCGATCATCCAGACATTTTCACCATCTAGCACGTAAGCGTAATTATCTGAGTTGTCCACAACTATGTTTCGTACGTCTGAAAACACACTGTCTAAGGCACCCCGGTAAACGTACTGCTTCTGCATAACCATAGATCCGTTGTCATCAGGTTTAGTCAGCATAACTATTTTATTTTCTTCTCTGCCGGTAAAGCCGTTTACAGCTCCCTCTTCATACAAGTATACGTACAGATTTTTATCAGAAGCATATCCATGCTTGATATTCTGCATTGCCGGATATACGCCTTCAAGACTCAAATTATCTTCACCCCAAAGATTTGTATTTCTATCAAGCTTGAATCTTTTCAAGCCATCTGATCCTGCAAATGCTCCGTAAACATTTATCTCATCGGCGAATATATCTCGTCCATCGACGACATACTCTCTGTCAAGTCTAGTCACAGCCTGACCGTACAGACCTCTTGAAATCGAGTACATATATATTCTGCCGTCACTAGGTACTAATGAGAACATACGCTCCTGAGACCACACTTCAAAATCAGCAATATTATCCGGGTCAATTTTATTCGCCTCCAGGCCACTTATTCTGCTTATATTTTGTGCATTGCCGGCATCATCCACCATTGCTCGCAAAACTCCCTCTTTCCTGTCAAGTATATAGACTCCGGTACTATGTGCCCGTACATTTAAAGGATCAGTCAGGAGATTTGCAGGATCAGGTACTTTAGTGATCGATTTGTTTCTAAGAGAGATTTTATACAGAGTGTTGGTACCGTAATCCAGTAAAAACAGATTCTCTGCACCACTTGCTGCTCTATGATATGCGATATCCTGCAACTCGGTATCATCCTGAAAATTAATTTTCGCCACAACAAAAAGCTCAATATTTTTCTCATCTTCAGTTAAAACTGTTTTCCTACTGACTTTGTCGTCCGCCTCTAGCACCCTTTTTTCCATCTCCTCAAGTGTTAGCTGCATCGTATCCGGGATAAATTCACGTGATTTAATCGTACTGTACAACGTTTGTGCCTCCGAGAGCTTATTTTGCGAGTTAGAAACGTCGGACATAACTGTTCTCTCTGCCTCAAGGATCAGTGCTTCAACTTCGAGCAGATCCTGACTAATCTCTTCATTAGCCTCCTTGATCATGCTACGATTTGCCGTCCATCTATATCCTGTATATAGCAGTAAAGACGCGATTAAACTCATTATCACATAACCTATAATTTTCTTCTTTTTATCATCCCGTCGATATCCATCAACTTTCATCCCTTTAACATCTCTCTTATTAAATCTGTAAGTGATGTTTGAAATCGTTTGTTTGAACTTTTTAAACCAGAGCTCACGGCCAAATTTATTGTCAAGCAGGGATCCCACTCCAGCTTTAATCTTTTCCCAAGCATTTCCTAAAATCTCTGCTATACCAGCAGCTATTTTCCCAACCCTATCTTTTACAACCGGGTAGTTTTTCTTAACAAAAGTTGATACAGCAGTAGTAGCTGTCTTTGCCCTGGCAATTGCCAATTCTTTTTTACTTTCTGCTGGGGAATCTTTATCCGTATCGGGTAAAGATTGTAAATCCTGCACCTCTTCTTTATTCGCTTCTTTCTCCTCACCTATTATCCGAGCTTCCTGATCCTTCCTGGATTCCTCTTGTGAGCTTTCTGATAACTCATCTGCTGTATTATTCCGTATCTCCTCCTGATCTTCTATCTGCTCCTCTTTTACTTTTGTTTTTTCGACAACTTCAACTATTTCTTCTTCCTGCTCCTCCTTGACAGGATACTGTATCGACTCGGCGAAGAGTACTACTCCACCACTGTCTTTGTCTATCGCATCAACACCAACTGCGGCCACTGACTCAATGTCAACTTTCTTCCTTTTCATTATTCGTACGATCTCTTTGGATGTACCAACAAGAACCATGTCCGTACTGTACATGTAAGTGCTTACAATATCCCCGCTTTTTTGAGCAATAACCTCTGATACATCGAGGCTTTTCTCCCCTCTAGTCAAAATAATCTTTGTCTCTCCAAAATTAGTGGCATAAATCTTATTTTCTGAGAAAAGTATTAAAGCATAATTCAGATCGACTCCCTTCGTGCCAAACTGCTTATCTTTCCTGATAAGCTCCTTAAGTGTCTTCTCTCCGTACTTCAGCGCCAACTTTAATGCATCAGATGGTTTCATCCTCTCATTCTTTTTATACTCCTCTAAAATCCCATCCCAAACAAGTTTCGCCAGACGAGCAGCATCAGAGGCGTTTTCAGCCTTCACTTCGATAAAACCGTAAAGCTCTCTTCGTGGAATAAAGACTCTATCTTCGTCCGTGACATATCTAAAAAAAGAGATCTCTTTTGATAAAAATTCTTTAATATCCATAAAAGTTATGCTACTAAAATAAGGAGCAAAGCAACCACTCCACCAATTAGTGCTAAAATAACATGTAAAGCAGATAAAAACCGCATCGTACCGTTAAAAGGCGTCCTGACGGTATCGGCAAGTATACGTACGCGCAAAGAGAGTAGTATGGCATACACAAAATATCCAAGAAGGATAACAGCTCCAAGCAGTTTCAGTACAAAACCCAGCGTCAACATCTCTACTTCTTTTAAATTTAAATTTCCCCTCTGTGCTTCATATCAATAAGATCGTATATGGTGTCCTGAATATCACGGGCTCTAGGTACACTGTTCATGATTATATTCATCCTGGTGCCGGCAGTCTGGACAAAAACATCTCCAAAGTCAAATATTGAGCTCCAAAGCCCCATAGGCTTATGTGAAATATCCTCCACTCTCTCAAGTCTTGCCTCTGTAAACACATGCTTGATAACATCATGAAAATCAAGGTCCACGATCCTTTTAGTCGTAACAATATTTAAAGTATAAAACCATCTAAGAAAGGTTGAAAATACCGAGGTTAATATCACAAGCGTAACTAGGACAAGAAAAGCTACTGCCCCAGAGATGCTTTTACTACCAAGCAGTCCGTAATTAGCCAGGACAGAAGCCACAACGAAGCTACCAAGTAACAGAAGCAGTGCGACTACAACGCTTGGGAAAAGTATAATGGGATGCTGCCTTATTATAAGGACAATCTCTTCCCCACGATCCTGCCCGCTAAAGTAAGTCTCCTTTGGAAATGCGTTAAAAGAGGATATTGAAGGTGCATTTATAGCGTCGGCTATTTTAGCAATAAATCCCTTGTTGATAAAAGGATCTCGAGGAGAAGTCGGCTTACGATAATTCGCCGGTATCACTACAGATCTGTCTACCCCCTCTCCTGTTTTAATTCGTCTCGTTGGCATGTATAAATCTTACCCTTTTAGCATAATTTTGTCAATGCTGCAAGCAGTAAGAGAGAGAATCGTTTAGGCATTTCTCGACACTACCACTCTGGCGGGCCTGATGACGATGTCGCCAATTCGATAACCCTGCTGAATTACATCTACAATTTCTCCGGGCTTACCGTTTCTCTCCACGGGAATAGTAGAAATCGCCTCGTGCAAATTACTATCGAAAGCAGTCCCCTTACTTGCCACGATCGGGGTAATACCCAGCTCATCCAGTGTAGCAGATAGTTTACTCAAAGAGCCTATAACCCCATCTGCCCAGGCTTTCTCCTTTTCACCGAATTCGATCTGATCATACGCCTGTTTCGCCATATATATATCGTCCAGCAAGGTTATTAGCCCCCTGGCTATCTTTGCACTCTGCTGAGTAAGTGCGACGTCAAGTCTTGTATCTATAGTCTTTTGCAAATTTATATAATCTGCCAATGCTCTTTTGAGCTGATTGGTCAACTTCTCATTCTCTTCTTTCAATTTCTCTATCTCACGGGATTGTTTGCTATCCTTTTTCATGACAATATTTTTATTGATTATTATTCCAGCCTTGCAAAGATCTATCCACGGCATCTCGGATACTTTTAATCATTTTCAACATCTTGGCGTAATCTACCCGCCTCGAGCCGATAACACCCAAGAAAGCATCATCTCCAATCAATCCGACAGTCGTATAAGCAAGTGAGCAATCCTCCAAATCATCAATTCCCAGCTCTCTGCCTATTATCAATCCTACATCCGCCGTATTGTAACGAGAAAGTATATTTTTTAAAAGTATCTTGTCCTCGAGAAGATCCATTAGCCTTTCAATTGTAAGCACATCTCTAAGCTCGTCGTATCGCATAAGCCTCGATACACCGTGATATCTCATTTGGTCATCTTTTATTATAAAGCTGGCACCAGTGATATTCTCTGATAGCACAGACAGAATGTAGTCTATCATGCTCGCCTCATCAAATCTCTCCCTAAAAATTTCATTACGTATCTCAAGCTCATCGATTTCATTTTTCTCACCGTTTTGCACCATCTCTTTAACGTAAAGCCTGAACGCAAGATCTGTCGGGACTCTTCCCGAGGAAAAATGGCTTTTCTCCAAGTACCCCTTATCCATAAGGGCGGCCATCTCATTGCGAATAGTTGCAGAGCTGAGCTCGTAATCATACCTTTTGATTAGCTGATTTGAGCTTACCTCTTGTCCCGTTAGTATATACTCCTGGATTATGCTTTTGAGTATCTCTAATTGTCTTGCACTTATTTCCTCTGTCATTTTTGGCACTCTGTTTATATATGTGCCAAAATATTACATGATTTGGATCTAAATGTCAAACCTTTTCATTGCAACTTCTGCACAAATGTGATAAAATAACCTGAATAACTTAAACTAATAAATGAAAAATGGCCGGCAAAAAAATCGAGCTGAAACTGGACAAAAGAACAGTACTAGGCAAAAAATGTAAACTACTCGCAGAAGAAAATCTCACACCTGCAGTTATCTATAACAGAACAACTAAGTCAACTCCCCTACAGGTAGAAAGCAACACACTGATAAAATATCTTAAAAACGTTTCCATGACGACAGCATTAGATCTAGAGGTCGATGGCAAAAAAATCAAGGCGCTGGTACGAGAAGTCCAGAAGCATCCTGTAACAGATCAGATTATTCACATATCATTTCAAGAGATAGATCCGGATCGAAAGATGCGATTCGATGTACCCATCGAACTATCTGGCGTATCTCCTGCCGTTAAGAACAATCTCGGTACTCTGATCCTTGTTAAAGATACAATTGAAGTAAGATGCTCCCTCAATGAGCTTCCAGAGAGCATAGTCGTGGATATTTCCGGCATGAAAGATGTTGGTAACACAATTCAAATCAAGGAGATTTCTCTTCCTGACAAGCTCGAACTGGTACGATCAGAGGATGAGGATTTAACTCTTGTGACAGTATCAGAGCTAGAAAAAGAAATTGTCATAGAGGAAACTGTGGCCTCAACAGAAGCTGAAGAGGGTGAGGAAGGCGAGGAGGGAGAGACAGCTGATGGCGAAGGTGTCGAGGGTGAGAAAGCAGAAACTGAGGGTGCTGAAGAGAAATCCAGTGAGGAGAAGCCAGCTGAGTAAGTTAACAACAGATAGAAGATGATCTCTATCATAATATCGTCCTTTAAAGAGCCGACTACCATAGGTAAAGCTATCCGATCTGTTGCTGATCCCACATGGTCTGGCTATACAGGATCTCTTGAAATCATACAGGTCAGCCCCGATCAGGAAACTCTTCGAGCAGGCATGAAAGCTGCAAAAGAATTAAATCTTGGAAGCAAATTCATACAAATCAAAGATCCACAAAAAGGTAAGCCGTATGCACTCAATATTGCATTTAAGGAAGCTAGTGCTGATATACTGATACTTACCGATGGTGATGTACACTTTGAAAAAAACGCCGTAAAACATCTCGTCGACAAGATTAATTCTAATAAAAATATCGGTGGAGTTTCAGGAAGACCAGTAGCAAGTTGGCCAACTAGAGATCAGAAGTGGGGATACATCTGCGGTCTACTGGCTGATGTGGCTCATCACAAAAGGGCTACATGTTCAAGAAGTAAACAGTTTTTCCCAATGAGTGGATATATCATGGCCATTAAGAAGCCTGATTTTACATTGCCCACAAATGTTCTTTCCGATGATGCATACATATCTTATATGATAGCAAAATCCGATCAGCTGATCGATTATGCTCCATATGCCATAGCAAATATAAGATACCCTGATAATGCGACTGATTATTATAAACAGAAGGTACGATCACTCGGTGGATATACACAGCTTGAAAAGATGGGCGTAACGAAGATTGCGGGCAATAGCAGATCGTTTTTCGAAGAGCTTAAGCTTTTCTGGTTCCCGTTAGGTTACGCCAAATCGGCAAAAGAGCTGTACTGGTCGATTATGCTTTTTCCAATACGACTTATCACATGGATAAAAATCTTCCATAACCAGAAGGTTAAAAAGGAAAGTTTTGAAAAAACCTGGGTAAGAGTAGAGAGCACAAAATAATTCGCTATGCAGAAGGGTTTTCCACCGCCTTGTCAGCTGACAGCTGGCTCAATGCTCGCAACTTCTTTAACGCGACATATCCCTGCCAAAGACCGTACAGTGCAAAAAGGTGGAACAAGAAATATAGTAATGCCCCGGCTAAAAGAACCAGAATTGTATCTAGAGCATATAGAACTATACCAAAAATCATCACTGTTGGACTCCGTTTCTTTTTGGAGACCAAACCGATGATTACGAAAAGTAAAGCCGCAGCTATGCTAAATATAGAAATAATCACCACACCACCTACACCAAGAGCCTCCAAGAGAGGTGTGCCCTGCGCCACATTCCCAAGTGATAGATAAAATCCGTACACAAATCCTGTGAAAAGCTCTGTTATACCAAGACCTGCAAGGAAACTCAGACCTCCACCGGCTATAAAAACAATCATATTGACAAGAGATAGTCCAGCTATCCAGTAAAGCCATGAGATGCCGTTTTTGAATGATGATTCTAGAGCCACGAACTGTTGAGCTTTTTTAAACTGTTCCTGACTTTGCTCTTTCTGCACCATATATCTATTTTCTACCATTTAAAATGGGCAAACGCCTTATTTGCCTCTGCCATTCTCTCCATGTTGACTTTCTTGTTAAAAGCCTCACCCTGCTCATTAAAAGCGTCTAGCAATTCCTTCTTTAACAAGACATCAAAGTCAGCTCCACTCTTTGCTCTGGCACTTCCGACGATCCATCGAATTGCTAACGTCTCTTGACGAATGGGGGTAACTGGCATAGGGATTGAATAGTTAGCTCCTCCAATACGCCTTGGTCTTACCTCTAAAGCTGGTCTGACCTTATCTACCACTGTATTGAGAAACTCAACAGGCTCCAGTTTTGATGTCTTCGCTGCGTCCTCGAGTGCTGAGTATACAAGTCGCTCTGCGACTGTTTTGCGACCTCCCTGCATGACTTTATTTATGAGTCGAGCAACAAGTTCATCGTTATATCTCACATCTTTCGATACTTCTCTCTTTTTAGCTTTCTTACCTCGCATTTATGTCCTACTAATTATAATTTAAAAAGTTCTACTCTTCGCTCTCCTGTGGCTTTTTAGCTCCGTACTTTGATCTAGCCTTTTTTCTGCCTTCTACTGCTGCACAGTCATATTTTCCCCTTACAACAACATATTTAACACCCGGCAAGTCTCTCTTACGACCACCCTTGACGAGCACAACTGAGTGCTCCTGTAAGTTGTGTCCTTCACCTGGGATATAAGCTGTAACCTCACTACCATTTGATAGCCTGACTCTGGCAACTTTTCGAAGTGCTGAGTTAGGCTTCTTAGGCGTCATAGTCTTCACCTGCAAACAAACACCTCTTTTAAAAGGGTTCTTTTCGACTGAATACCTGTTTTTAACAGGGTTGTAATTTTTAGCTAAAGCAACCCGCTTTCGCTTCTTTACTCTGTCTTTCCTAGGTTTTCTTACTAACTGATTTATTGTTGGCATACTGTGGATTATACTACAAATTTATTTCTTTTTCAACTCTATTCCGGCCTCCCCACTATCTCATATATTTCATCTACGTCGCTTATCCTGGCATCTTCACCGGAAGGTATCCTCTTACCAAGCATGACGTTCTCCTTCATTCCCCTGAGATAATCCACCCTTCCAAGAAGTGCCGCCTCTGTGAGAACTCTTACATGCTCCTGGAATGACATGGCGGACAAGAAACTGTCTGTATTAAGAGAAACCATCTTAATACCCATCAATTTAGGCGAATAGTAGATTATGTTTTGACCCGCTTCTCTAAGCATCTCGTTGTGCTTCCTAACGATCTGAGTGCTTATGAGACCACCCGCTACATGATCTGTGTCAGCCGAGTGATTAATTCTTGAGAGCGAAGCCATCTGGCGAATTATTATCTCAAAGTGAATATCCATGAGTGCAACGCCCTGCTCGTTGAATACACTCTGGCACTGATCAAGTACGTATTTCTGTGCGGTTGGAATATCTCTAACCTGTGCCAGCTTTTGAGGATCAACCGATCCGGCAGTAACCTGATCTCCGGCTCTAATCTGCTGGCCATCCTTAATTAACAGATCTTCACTTGCAAGCACATTTATAGTTTCCTGAGCCTTGACCTTTGCTTTCAGAGTCAAAACTCCATTATCTACATGCACTTTACCTGTGTAAGGAGACTGCTTCTCTACCTCCTCCTTGTCTATATACAGTGCTTGTCCAAGTTTTACTTCCGCCCCATCTTCAACAAGAATCTTTTTTGCTTCATATACAGGATAGCTATTCTCCATATTCTTAGTCCCCTCAATTGTAACGACATAACTATCATCCTCAAGTTTTTCTACATGTGCAACTCCGTCGATCGTCGCAATCTCCGCCTCAGCCTTGGGCTTTCTCGCCTCAAGAAGCTCTTCAACTCTTGGCAAACCTTGTGTGATGTCAGTCTTTTCAATGCCTCCTTTATGGAAGGTCTTCATAGTGAGCTGAGTACCTGGCTCTCCAATAGATTGAGCTGCAATCACACCAACTGCTTTACCCATCTCTATCATTTCGTTGGTCTCATAATCAAAGCCGTAACAGTGTCTGCACATACCTATCGGTGATTCACAAAGCATCGGTGACCTGACAAATACTCCATCAATCCCTGACTCGTCTAACTTTACTGATAAATCACGATCAATCGGTGTGTTTTTTTCTGCTATAACTTTGCCTTTTTTATCAAGCACATCCTGTGCAAGTACTCGCCCAAAAATCCTGGCATCAAAAGATAATCTACGCACATCATCTCGTCGCACCTCGATTCCTTCTCCCTCATATCCACAATCATCCTCCCTTATAATTACCGGATGAGCCACATCTACAAGTCTCCTTGTCAAATATCCAGAGAAAGGAGTTCGAAGCGACTGGTCAGCCTGACCTTTACGTCCACCATTGGCAGCTACAAAATACTCAAATGCATTGAGTCCATCTCGATAGTTACCCTTGATAGGAAGCGGCACCCAGTTACCACCGGAATCTCTCACCATACCTATTACCGTTGCCACTTGCCTAACCTGAATCTTACCTCCGTTTGCCTTCGACTCAACCATCTCATATACAGGATTATTCTCCCCAAACTTGCTCCAGGCTTCCTCGGAGATTTTGTCCGCAAAATCGTTCCACATGTTAACTGACAACGTGTTCTTCTCCTTAGAGACTATGAGACCTTGCAAGTAGTTCTCTTCCAGCTGTTCATCCTTCTTCTCTACTTCCTCAATCCTGCTTTGCACATCAATATCTACAGAGCAATCACTCATCGAAAATGAAAATCCCGAATCAGTAGCGTATTTGAATCCAAGAGCCTTGAGATCGTCAAGCAGCTTTATAAGAACATCCCTTGAGTACCTCATCTTAACATCTTCAATTATTCCCTGAACCTGTGCCCCTCCGACTCTCTCGTTTACGAATGGGTAATCCTCCGGAAGTATGTCATTAAATATTATGCGGCCGGCAGTAGTCTTGTGCACTTTTCCCTTAACATTAGCGTAGATCATCTCGTCAATAGCGATCTGGTTATTCTGATAAGCCCTAATAGCACACTTAAACCCACCTACAATTTTCGGCTTCTCTACTTCCTTCATATCGGTAAGCACAAAAAATCCAAGAAGCATATCGTTTGTTGGATAAGCCAACACCTTGCCACTGGCAAAACTTGTGATGTTTTTCGACGCCATAACCTTATCTTTCGCCTCCTGTACAGCCTCATCTGTTAAGAGTACATGCACGGACATCTGGTCGCCATCGAAGTCAGCGTTAAAAGCCTTACACACAAGCGGATGAAGGTGAATTGCATCACCCTCTACAAGTATGGGATAAAAAGCCTGGATGCTGTACTTATGAAGCGTTGGCGCTCTATTTAAAAGCACTGGTCTCTTAGATATTATCCTCTCAAGGTGGTCCCACACCTCATCCTCCTTAGCCTCTATTATATCTTTAGCCACCTTGACATTTGTAGCTTCACCACTTTCAAGCAGCTCGTGCATTACAAACGGCTTATATATTTCAAGTGCTATAGACTTTGGCAAACCACACTGATCAATAAGCAATGTCGCATCACCCACAATAACCGCTCGTCCAGAATAGTCAACCCTCTTACCCAGAAGATTCTTTCTGAAAATACCTTTCTTACCACGGATCTGATCAGTGAGCGAGTTGTAAGGAAGCCGTTTATTGCTCATCATTGGACGGCCAGGCCTGTGACTGTTATCTATAAGTGCATCAACTGATTCCTGCAACATCCGCTTTTCATTTCGCATGATAATGTCGGGAGCACCTATCTCTATTAATTTCTTAAGTCGGTTATTACGATTAATTATCCTCCTGTACAAATCGTTTAAATCGTGTGTGGCAAACTTACCTCCCGCCAGAGGAATAATCGGACGCAGATCTGGAGGTATAACCGGCAAAGATTCAAGCACAATCCAACTAGGCTTGATGTTGTTCTTTTTCATGCCCTGAAGTATTTTCAAACGCTGAATATTTTTCTTCCTGTTCTGTTTTCTGGACTTAATCTCCACCTTAGTGAGCTCTATTTCCTTATCTATATCGTATCTCTCAAGAAGGTCGCTTATTGCGTCTGCACCAATCTTTGCTTCGAAGAAAAGAAGCTCATTATCAGCAAAAGAAACATACTCATCTTCAGTAAGTATTGTCCCTAGTGCAACGTTATTTGTTAACTCAATCAGCCTGTTGTATATATTGCTCTCGGTTTCAAGCATCCCTGCATAATCATGACGAAGCCTCGCTATGCTCTGATTCCTCTTATGCATAAGCTTGTCTATCTCATAATCCTTGTCGGTCTTATCCTTTTTAGACTTCTGAACTTTACTTATTTTCTCCTCATATTTTGACTCAATACCCTTAATCTCCTCTTCAAGCTCATTCTCGAGCTCTTTCTCTAGTTCGGCGAGTATCTCGTCAATTCTTTGCAAAGTAAGCTGCCTCTTCTCATCATTTACATCTACGACCATATATCTGGAGTAGTAAATAACAGCCAACAGCTTTTTATGTGGCATATTTAAAATCATAGACAGCTTGTTAGGGATACCGTATGCAAACCAAACATGAGTTACGGGGACAGCCAGATCTATATGTCCCATCCTCTCTCTACGAGCTTCGGTTGTCGTTATCTCGACGCCACATTTGTCGCAAACAATCCCTCGGTACTTTATCTTCTTGTACTTTCCACAATAACACTCGAAGTTTTTAACAGGACCAAATATCTTCTCACAGAACAGCCCATCCGGTTCAGGCTTATACGTCCTGTAATTGATAGTTTCAGCCTTTGTGACCTCTCCAGAAGACCAGCTGCTCACCTGGTCGGGTGATGCCAGTGTGATCTTGAGTGCAAAGAAATCACTAATCTGTTGGTTGTACTTCCTCTTTATCATCTTCGTAGTTTGGTTTAGAAATTAAATCAATGTTTAGACACAGTGCATTTAGCTCCCTAACAAGAACCTTAAAGGATTCCGGGATATTTACAGGAGGAATTTTCTCACCCTGTATAATAGCTTTATATGCACTTGCTCTTCCTTTTACATCGTCAGACTTAATCGTAAGCATTTCCTGCAACGCATAAGGAGTGCCGTGAGCTTCAAGTGCCCACACCTCCATTTCACCAAATCGCTGACCACCCATCTGTGCTTTACCTCCTAAAGGCTGCTGAGTCACAAGGGTATAAGGCCCAGTAGACCTGGCGTGCAGTTTCTCGTCAGCTATGTGGTGTAGTTTCAGAAGATACTTGTATCCAACCGTAACTTTTCTTGGAAACTTCTCACCAGTCCTGCCATCGTACAGCTCTTCTTGCTCCTCCATCTTGAATCCATTTTTTTCGAGCTCCTTCTCGACCCACTCCATATTTATCTTTTCAAATATAGGCACACCGAACTTTATCCCTAGCTGTCCAGCATATTTCCCTAAGTGAATCTCAGCAATCTGGCCCATATTCATTCGCTTAATAAACAAAGGAGTTAGAATAATATCTACTGGTTCGCCATCTTCAGTGAAAGGCATATCCTCTGCAGGGCGTATTTCAGCAATAGTTGCCTTATCTCCGTGTCGTCCAGCAAGCTTATCGCCATAATCAATCTGCTTTGTCTGCGCCAACCATACCTTTATCTTTTTCAAAACGCCAGGTGGTAATTTTTCACCCTCGTCTGCATCCAGTATCTGGGTCTTTATCACAACCCCCTTTTCACCATTGGGAACTCGCAATGAGTTATCTTTGACATCCTTAGATGACTCTCCGAAAATTGCCTTAAGCAACCGCTCCTCTGCAGTAAGCTCTCTCTCCCCCCTTGGGGCAACGATTCCCGCAAGGATATCTCCCTCGATAACTCTTTCGCCAACCCTGACCACTCCGTTTTCATTAAGTTTCTGCAGAACTCTCTCGTTTACGAAAGGTATATCGCATGTAAGCATTTCATTACCAAGATCTGTCGCCATTATGCTTGCACTGTACTCCTTAACATGTATAGAAGTTAGGACATCGTCCTTGATCAACCTGTCTGATATAATAGTGGAGTCCTCATAGTTGTACCCTTCGAAGAACATTAGGGCAACACGCAGGTTTGTCCCCACAGCAAGCTCGCCATCTTCCATCGTAGGCCCATCGATAATCAAGTCTCCTTTCTTCAACTTCTGCCCTGAGGAAACCATTACCTTTTGAGAAAGACATGTATCATCGTTTGATCTGTCAAACTTTATCACAGAATACTCTTGCAAACCTGCTTTCTTATACTTAACAGTGACTTTTGTAGCATCGGCGTATTCAACTACCCCATCCTCTTCGGCCGACACGGTCCACTTTGATTGCCTTCCGATAGTCTCCTCGAAGCCAGTCCCCACATAAGGTGACTGCTGCTTGACCAAAGGGACCCCCTGTCTTTGCTGGTTGGAACCCATAAGAGTCCTTCTCGAATGATCATTAGCCCCATAAGGGATCAATCCGAGACCAAGCCCTGCGACCTGCGACGGGTGAACGTCTACATAATCAACGGAAGTCTTATCTCTAAGGACGAAATTACCTCTGGTTTTTATAGGGACCAAGTTAGCGAGGATGTTTCTATTCTCATCCTGCTCTACAGTAGAGAAACTTATGTTTACAGCATCTTCTTCCATTGCGTCAAGATAATCTATCTCGTCCGTTATATACGGATATACCTCCAACTCCTCATCGGTTATCTTTTCTTGTAAAATCTTGGCGCTCTTTTCCGTTATTAATTCTCCCTCTTTTAATATCTTTTTATTTTTATTGTCAACCACATCAGTAGCTGCTATTCTGTTTATGGACTCTTTTCCGTCATTCGCAACAGTCTTCATCACTTTTCTGTACGGCGCTTCTATAAAGCCCAGCTCATTTATCTTGCCTAAAGACGCAAGCTGCGTTACAACTCCAACGGCATTGCTCTCCGGTGTAGTAACAGGACAAATCCGTGAATACTGGGATTGGTGCACCTCTCGAAGAGAGAATGGCGCTCTTTCTTTGGTAACTCCGCCAGGACCGGCGCTGGTTATTTTTCTCTTGTTTTCAAGCTCTGAGAGGACATTCGTCTGATCCATAAAAGATGACAACTGGCTCTGTCCGAAAAAAACCTGTACCGCTATAGATAATGTCTTGGAGCTGACTAGGGCCGACGGGGTAAGCTTGGCATCCTCTCCATACGTACCCATCTTATCCTTTATCATTTTCTCCAGCCTTCGCATAGCAGGGGTAAGCTGATCTATTATTGTTTCGCCGACACTCCTGATTCTCCTATTTTGAAGGTGATCCACATCGTCAGGCGACTGCTCTCCATTGCTCACCTGTATCAATCTCTTCACAATTCTGATAACATCGTCTACATAAAGCTTGGCATCTTTGTTGATATCATAGTCTGTTCCCAGCTTCCTATTTAGCTGATAACGTCCCACGCTGCCAAGTTTAAATTTTCGTTCATTAAAAAATAGTGACTTTATATATTTTTCGGCGCTCTCAAGTGTGGCAGTCTCCTCTGATCTAAGCTTAGAGTACACATTGATTATGGCCTCCTGCTTATTAGTGGAGAAATCTCTCGCCAGTGTCGCATCGATGTACTTTCTATCAGGATTTGTATCTACATCTTTAAAAAGCTTTAGTATATCTTCATTCGTCTCATACCCCAAAACACGCAACACCTCAGTAAGAAGAACCTTGCCCATGTTTTTACCGAACTTGACTGTAATCACATCGGACTTGCTGATCTCAAACGAGTACCATGTCCCACGAGAAGGCATTAGGATAGCCTTATACAATGTTCTGTCAGGAAGAAACTCATTCTCATCAAAAAGAACCCCCTCAGCCCTCACCATCTGATGCATTACAACCCGCTTAATACCGTTGATAACAAAATAACCCTCATCTGTCATCATCGGAAAATCAGTAAGAAAAACCTCTTGCTCTTTTATTTCTCCGGTTCTATTGTTGAGTAGCTGTACTTTTGCAGATATAGGCACATCATAAGAAAGGCCCTTCTCTATAGCCTCCCGTATAGTTCTGTTTGGCTCTCCCCACTTAAATTCCTTAAACTCCATGGTCCAGAGTTTCTCCATAGAATCCTTGACGGGGTTTATATCCCTAAATAACGCCTGCATGCCGTTTTCTTTAAACCACGCAAACGAGTCAAGTTGAGATTCTATGAAATTAATATATGGCAGTTGATCAAAGCTTTGACCAAGGATAACCCTGGAAGCCTTATTACGATGAGGATCTCGTAAAAACATAATATTTAATTTTTTATAAAGTTAACTTTACAGGAAAATCTTATGGATTATAACATATATTTAATAAAGTTGCAAATTTTCCCCGTCAGAAGCACCTCATACTATACAACCCTCCTTTGAATTTGTCAATAACTCGCAGTAGCTATTGTCTTTTATGAGTTTTTACAATATAATGAAAAGCATGGGACGCAAAAAAAAGAAGAAATCTGTAAAAGATATCAACATAAAGAGCAGTGAAACAAAGACCACGTTCGGCCTGGTTCTGTTTATCTTGTCTATCGCACTGATAACCACACCGTTTTTTGACGAGGTTATTTTTACTTACCTGTCATTCCACCTGGGCTTCAGTTCAATCTTGTGGGGTATCGCACTCCTCTATCTAAGTGGCAGGTTTATTACAAAAGCATCCTTCTTTCAATCAACAAGGCGGCTTATTGCACTACTGCTACTTGCGTTTAACAGTGCAATACTACTATCCTTCATAATACCTCAGCATAGAATGATTTCTACTGTGATCCCCCCCGACCTTTCGAGGTATGGTGGACAGCTTGGATATTCTATTCACATGTCTCTTTACGGCTTCATGGGCCCACTACTTGAATTCATAATCATAGCGATAGTGTACCTTATCTCGTTTAGCATGCTTTTTGACATAAACACCAGCGATGCAGCACAATTTATAGAAAACCTCCTTAAAACGAAGAAAACAAGCGACATAACGGTACGTAAATCGGAAGATTCTGAGCCAGTAGACGAAAACAGAAAAAATGAAACCGAGCCAAGAGAAAGAAAGTTCAAAATATTCTCTTCAAACAAGCCGAAGGAAGATAACGAAACAGAGGCGCTGGAGCAGCTAGATAAGGAGTATTTCGACGACTATAAAGAGCCCCCTGCGATTACAACAAAAGTAGATAAGAAGGAGAACAAGATCAATTCTAGGGCAGAGAAGGATGAAGAAGACGGTGAATTCCCTGACATCTATGAGCCGAGATACTCAGACTGGAGCTTCCCTGATATAAAGTTACTGAAAGATGTCGTAAAAAGGCCGCAGGATGAACAGATATTAAAAAAGAAAGCACAAATAATAGAAGAAACGCTTGAAAGCTTTGGGATACAGTCGAGAGTCATAGAAATCGTTATCGGGCCTACCGTTGTACAGTTCGCCCTCAAAATCAATATAGGAACCAAGGTTGCAAAGATTAAAAACCTGAGCAACGACCTGGCACTTGCCCTCGCCACTTCAGCTAATTCCATTCGCCTCGAGGCACCAATTCCGGGAACTTCTCTAATCGGCATCGAAATCCCCAATCCCACACCAAACTTTGTCTTCATCAAAGAAATGGTGGCAAACCTGCAGGCAAAAAAAGAAAGCTTCGAGTTACCAATAATACTTGGGAAGAGCGTCTCTGGCGATGTCGTAATAAAAGACCTGACGAGTCTCCCCCATCTTCTCGTTGCCGGTGCGACAGGTACAGGTAAGTCGGTCGGTATAAACGCTATGATAATAGGGATGTTAATGACTAAGACCCCTGATGAGCTAAAATTGATCCTTGTTGATCCTAAAATGGTGGAAATGTCTCCATATAATGGTATACCACACCTTCTGACCCCGGTGGTCACAGAGATGGAGCTTGTCGTAAACGCCTTGCAGTGGGCAGTAGAAGAAATGCATAAAAGATACAGAATGCTAAAATCTGCGGGAGTCCGAAAAATCACAGAGTACAACGAGAAGCTTGGCTTCATCGGTATGCCGTACATAGTTATAATAATAGACGAGATGGCAGATCTCATGCTCTCTACCGGGGTAGACGTAGAGTCAAAAATAGTAAGACTGGCCCAAATGTCCCGTGCTGTCGGAATCCATCTCATCCTCGCAACGCAGAGACCGTCGGTAGACGTCATCACTGGGCTTATCAAAGCAAACATTCCTGGTCGAGTATCCTTTGCCGTCACTACAGCGATAGATTCAAGGGTAATTATTGACCAATCTGGCTCAGAAAACCTTATCGGAAAAGGTGATATGCTTTTCAAATCTCCAGAATTACCAAAACCAATACGAATACAGGGTGCTTATACGGACATCAAAGATATCGAAAACATAATAGGATCTATAAAAGAGCAGGCGGACGGAGAGGTCGAGTACTTCAACGAGGTGCTTGAAAATAAAGATGATTCTGCCGGGACGACAGGGATGGACGGTGAAGAGAGAGATGAGCTGTTCGCTGATGCACTGGAAGCCGTAATTAACATAGATAAAGCATCTGCATCTTATCTTCAAAGAAAGTTCCGGATAGGGTATAATAGAGCAGCAAGGATATTGGATGAGTTGCAGGAGGCTGGCGCTGTAGGCCCGCAGGATGGAAGCAATCCAAGGAAAGTGCTTGTATCATCTCCCGATCAAATTTTAGGAGATGACTCAGAAGAAATAGATAATTTTAATGAGGAGGATTTATGAGCGAAATGTTAACGCCAGGAAAAATTCTTAAATATTACAGAATTAAAAAAGAGCTTTCTCTTTCAGACGTATCCTCAGCTACAAAAATACCAGTGGAACAATTGCAGCAGATTGAGAAAGATGCATTCAACAATCCAGAATCAGAGGTTTTTTACAAGGGCTTCATCAAAAACTACTCTGATTATCTAAATCTTGACACAGATAAAATATTAGCGATATTCCGACGCACAATGGCCGCCACAAAGCCAGAAAAACCGGTAGTCGCAAAGAGTAAGGCTAAAACCGCAGTGGCTATTGAGAAAGTAAATAACTCGGAAATCGTAAAAAATAGCAACGGCACTAAAAATCAGGCCACAGATTTAAAAAGCCCGCAAACCAGCTTGAACAGAGTAAAAGATAAAGCCGGCACACTTATAAAGAATATATCAATAACCCCGACTTTTCTTGCTTCACTTCTCGCTGTGGTGGTTGTACTTGGGGTAGCTTCGTACCTGATCATACAATATAATAAGTACCGTCAAGACCCTGAAATCACAATATCACATCCCCCATCCAATCATATCACAGAAGAGAACTCTGTGGAGATAAGAGGGTTTACAAATCCAGCTAATCTCGTACTCATAAACAATGAGACTGTCAGCCTTGATACGGATGGTAACTTCACCTACAATGTTAGACTAACAGAAGGAGTAAACCAGATAGATGTCACAGTGAAAAGAACAGAACAGGATGATGGGATAACAGAGACACTGACTGTAATCTACGAGGAGCCGTTTATACCGGAACCTGATGAGATCGAAGATGAGCCGATTGAAAATGACACACCTGTTGTACTGGAACACACCATTTCATTTGAAATGACAGAAGACGTGTGGATTAAGCTTACAATAGACTCCGAAAATCCTATAAATACCCTACTTAAGGCTGGACAGGAGGCAGAGTACACCTGGGAAAACAGTTTCACAGTAAGTATCGGTAAGCCCAAAACAACTACGGTTATAGTAGATGGTGAGGAGAGAGAGAGCGTAGTAAATTCACAGACCGGAGTCGGTCGAGTAAGCTGCAATGTGCGCAGCGGCACACTCAGCTGTAACTAGTCGACAGACTCTTTAGAATAAGTATGCAGAAAAACCAATTCCAAAACAACAACGACGTGGAAAAGGTTAAAGAGCGTATAGATATCGTTGATTTCATAGGCAGATACCTACATGTAAAAAGAGCTGGAAGAAGCTATCAAGCACTTTGTCCTTTTCACCAGGAGAAGACTCCGTCCTTTTCCATAAGTCCCGACATGCAGCGTTTTAAATGCTTTGGCTGCGGCAAATCCGGTGACGTGATAACCTTCCTTATGGATTATGAGAATCTTGATTTTCGGGAAGCACTTGAGAGACTGGCAAAAGAAGCTGGCGTAGAATTAACAAAATTCGCCCCTAAAAAACGAGACATACCTGTCGAAATCACGCAAATGATAAACAACTTCGCATGTGCGTTTTTCATGTCGCAGCTACAAGACTCAGAAAACAGCCATGCATTAAAATACTTCCAGGAGAGAGGGTTTAATGCCGAGAGCATTAAAAAATTTAAGCTCGGATACGCACCAAAAGCAAGAAGCTCTCTGTACGATTTCATCATGAAAAAAGCCAAGTTTAGCGACAATCAACTTGTCAATAGCGGGCTTTTTGTAGAGAGATACAGTAGCGTCACAGATAAGTTTTTTGACCGGGTCATGTTTCCAATAGTAAATCAGAGAGGAAAAGTGATCGGATTCACTGGCAGAGTGCTGGATACTGATGATAATAGACCAAAATATCTTAATTCTCCTGAGACAGCAATATTCAAGAAAAATGAAAATGTGTACGGAATGTATCAGGCAAGACAACAAGCCCGCAGAGATGATTTGTGCCTGCTGTGCGAGGGCTCTACAGATGTTATCTCGGCAAATCAAGCCGGCTACGAAAACATTGTAGCGCCACTAGGCACTTCTCTAACAGACGGGCAGATCTCACTAATAAAGAAGCATACCAGTAATATTCTTGTTATTTTCGATAGCGACGAAGCGGGCCAGAAAGCATTAGAAAGAGCATTTGTACTTATAAACAAACAAGGCATGAGCTGCTATGCTAATAATACAGGTAAGTACAAAGATCTTGACGAGCTTATACAAAGCGAGCCTAAAAAGCTTGATGAGTTAATACGTAACAAAGTAGACGCATTCACCTATCTAGTCTCCAGAAAAGTCCAGTTGCTTGACTCTACAAAGCTAAGTGAGTATGAGAAGCTTATTAATTACGTATGTACTCTACTCCAGTCAACCGACGAGAAAGCCTCCCTACGCTTCTTCATCAACAAGGCCAGCAAGCTAACCGGGATAGATACGGAAATAATAGAAGATAGGCTGAAAAAAGAGAAACAGAAGTTCAAATATAGGTCTAATCTAGCCGCAACGAGTAATCGTACATCAGAACAAGCTACGAAGCAGATCGAACAGAAATTAACTTTGGAAGATATCCTTATCGCCTACATCATCCATCAGAATAAGTTCGCTATGATTAAGCAGCTCAACATCCGAAAAAAATACTTCAGTTCAGTGGACTCACGAAATACAGTCTCTGCTCTGTGTGATCTAAAAGACGAGGCCACAATCGAAAAATTAAAAGAAATTGACGCTGTCCCCTCTTACTACCTCGAGCGTATTATGCTTCTGACCCCAAAGGAGCTGTCTAATATAGAAGAGATGTCTGAACAAGAGCTCGAGCAGATTTATAATAGGATAAAAAAGAATCACTATTCCAACACACTTAATCGCAAAAAACAGCTACTCTCTGTTGAAGAGGAGAAGCCTGCTCCCGACAAATCAACTATTAAAAAGCTGATGAACGAAATAAGCTCGCTAAGCAGAAAAATCCATAAACTGTAAGATATGATATAATATATGCCTATGAAAACAGAGAAAAATAGTTGCGAAAGAGAAGTTTTAATACCGGCTGACATTAACGCACTTCGGCCCGAAGGCAAAGTTGATGGTTATCCCGAGAATTTCTCTTCATTTGGAAGAAAATTTTTAGAAATGATTCCCGGGTTTATCACCTGGTTTATGATACTCTCCCCTCTTACGTTCACGCTCATCGGGATGCCAGAAGTATTGGTTTACTATGTGGCTTTTCTTGTAATATTCTGGACACTTAGAGGATTACAGTTCGCTTCTGGCCTGCTCATAGGATATAACAGATCCAGAGATGATATCGCGACAGATTGGATGGGAATGATAGAGGCCGATCCTATTATAAAACAGAGGTACGACGAGCTAAGCTACTTGTATATATGTCCTGTATTCAAAGAGCCGCTCGGGGCATTTGAAGACTCGATAAAATCTTATATCGACGGAGAAGTCGATCCTAAAAAGATTGATGTTGTGTTCGCATATGAAGAGAAAGGCTTCCACACACAGAAAGAGAATTTTGAGTATATAAAAAAGAAATATGGCGATAAATTTAAATCTGTGAGATATTTTGTGCATCCTGCAGGCATACCAGATGAAGTGTCCGGGGTCAAAGGTGCAAATATTAACTGGGCATGCCGCAACTTTGTAAAACAGATCGAGCTCGAAGGAAAAGACATATCAAAATATCTACTTAGCACATCGGACTGTGACCAAGCAGTTCACAAAAAGTATCTGAGCTCAATCACATACAAATATCTCACCTCTGATAAACCGTACCGAACTTTTTACGCATCAGCTGTACACACATTCAACAACAACGTGTACAGAGTGCCGTTACTATGCAGGATCCACACAATCATGCTCACCCTGGCAATCTTGCAAGACTGGATCTGGAGGAAAAAGAAACGAGAGACCTTCTCTTCTTACGTAGTGAATTTGAAAACTGTGAAAGATGTAGGTTACTGGGCTCCTGATGTAGGAATTGATGACACCACATTTTACTGGAACGCACTGGTGCACTTTAAAGGCGACTACCACGGCGAAGAGGTTTATGTGCCAACATATAACGATGCTGTCGAAAACGAGAGCGCGACAAAAACTTATAAATCTCTGTACAAACAGCAGCACCGCTGGGGTTGGGGCGTTATCGTCTTTCCGACGACTATCGCCAATGTAATTAAAAGCAACTGCATGGGTTTACTTGCTAAATTGAAAATTATCTCCCTGATACTTTTTAGCCCTAACATGCTACTTTTCACCACCATCTATCTTATCAGTTTCACCCTACCCATCCTAAATTTGATTAGCCCACAGTACAATTACAGCTCGTACTCGTACAACCTTCCTAAAGCGATAAGCTACATTCTTACCGCACTCATGCTCATTAATTTCGGAACGATTATTATCCGGCGAAAGATATCTCCGCTGCCTGAGGAGTGGGGCTTCCTGCGACGTGTCCAAGATCTTTTTGAGAATTTCCTTATCACTGTAGGCTATCTGTTTTTTGGCTTTACCCCTTATGTGCAAGCTCAGACAGAAATGATGCTGGGTAAAGGTTTAAGGAAAAACTACTACGCTACAGAGAAAATCAAGATTGAGAAGGAGTAGCTACAACTGTTTCTCCAAGTTCAAATCCCTTCCCTGCCGAGTATGTGGTTATTACAGATCTTATTCCGTACTGCGATAAGAATTCTAATATCTGAGGATCAGTTCGTTCATTAAATGAATTAGAATCGCCCAACAACGCCCCAAACTCTCTTCCCCCCATATTATAGGGTAGCACATAAAAAAGCACCTTCATAGTGTCCCTTCCCGTCTGCACACCTATCGCATGAAGAACAGGTTTAGCTCGTTCATCATATTCTTTATTAAATTCATCAACCTGAATCGCCGTTCCGAGATCTGTAGAAGATGGACAGTACGTTGCTTGAGGCGGGTGAACGTGTATATCAAAGACTTGGCGTAAACCTTCTTCAATTTTTTTTACCATCTCTATATGTGTTCTACCATCAATACCCACTGAAAAATGCCCCGTATCTTTGAGCTCAAGTAGTGCAAATTTTGATCCCTGAGGATCTCGCATTAACACCCCCCCCCACTCATATGAGTCAGCTGAATTCGAATTTGCACGAAGTCTTTCGTCAATCATACTAAGCAAGTCTTGATTTTTTAATTCTCTTTGCCAAAGATGTAAGTTTAGACCTGACTCCATCACTTCACTTCTTAGCAATCGCCTCTTTTTGAAACTCGCAAATTCTCCCTCCATTGAATTCATTTCAAATAATTAAGTACAATCAGAATCCACAGCGCCAGCAAAAGCACATTCACCCCTGTCTTTAACACTATGCTAGCGAAAAAAGCCAGTACCGTACCACTACCCGATTTGATCGCAGGCAGCAACTCACTCTTATTAAGAACTATCTCAAAAAGCAGTACTCCTACAAACGGTCCAACGATAAGTCCAACTGGGCCACCGATCACCATGCCAATTAATGCTCCCAGCAAAGCACCAAGCACTCCCCATTTCGATGCCCCTGTCTTTTTAGCACTGGCAAGAAGCACCAAGTTATCTATAAAAGTGGATAGCAGTGCAATAACAAATATGGCTATCAAGCCGAGTATGCTGATACTCTCAAACCCCGAAAGGATTGCTGTGATAAGGTATGCGATAAAAATGAGCCATACTCCGGGGAGGGAGGCTACTGTTAAAATTATCCCTGCAAGTATGAGAATAAAACATAGTACAACTATTGTTATTAGAATCGCCGGATGCATAATTTTTTATAATTTGTATACGATTTGTTGCTAAAAATATTGCCACACTGTATAATTATACCATTAAAATAATCCTTTACAAAATATGGAGAAAAATAGAAATTTATTTAGCAAGTATTTCATCGGAGGCACACTGATATTCCTCGGGACAATACTACTGCTTGATAATTTGCAAATCCTGGATGCAAATCTTGGAGGACTATTTGCAAGCTACTGGCCCGTACTCATAATTTTACTCGGAATTTCCCAGCTGATATCGCTTAAAGGGATAGTTTTCGGACCAGTCATCGTGATCGTCATCGGAGCCATGCTGCTGGTAAAAACCAGTGGAGTATACGACTATAACGCATGGGCAATACTAATCCCTTTCTTCCTTATCGTCGCGGGGATAAGGATGCTGGCAGGATCAGTATGGCACTCAAAAGCTCAAAAAGGATCAGCCGATCAGTTTATAAATATGACAAGCATATTCGGTGGCTCAACTATAACCAGTCGGTCCAAGAGTTTCAAGGGTGGTTCTGTCCTCGCTTTATTTGGTGGTGGAAAAGTAGACCTGCGTAACAGTACAGCTGATCCAAAAGGTGCATCGCTAGATCTGACGGTGGCATTTGGGGGTGTAGATATAATCGTCCCAGAGAATTGGGAAATCGATATAAATTTGATACCAGTGTTTGGAGGCGTAGAGGATAAAACAGCACAGAAAAAGAGCTCTGATGAAAAGGCTCCAAGGCTTACTCTGACAGGATTTGTCATGTTTGGTGGGGCGGAGATTAAAAATGTAGACGACGATATGTAAACTTGCAAAAAAAGCGACTTTGTGGTATAATATTGTTATAAGTTCTTTCAAAAAGAAGGGGACGTAAGGCTTTCGACAGGGATTGTCTTCTTTATATTACAAGCAGGGTTTGACTCACCTTTATAATAGGGTCGGCAAAACAACTGCCAAAACAAATATAGCGACTAGACTTGTTGACGCTGTAGAGAATCTTGCTGCTAAAGCTTCGGCTTATATGCAGGGAGTGCAACTCAACTTCAACTATATGGTCTAATCTGCTTCTAAGGAAGCACGCTTCTATTTCTTTCTCCTGGATCGGAGTTATAGAGGCGGCCAAGAGGTCCAGGTGTAGCGGATTGACTTTTTCTGATCAAGTCAGACCGTCAAATTTATGTATCAGACCGTATCGCTTTTTTGCTCACTTATCAGGCTTTACGGTAATAAAAAGTGAGATAAGCTTGTATAATAGTATGAGGAAGGGTTTCTGGATATGGGTTCAATTCCCATCGTCTCCACCAGATGATACGTTTGAGAAATTTCCAGCTTGGATTGATTGATACAACGGACAAATCTCAGTGTTCAATAATTGTCCTTTTTGGTATTGCGGGGTGTTCAAAAACGTTGCAGAAAGTATCTGTGTTTTTGTTTCAAATTTTGCTAAGTCCCAGTAATTGATAAAGTCTGAACCGAATTCTCCCAGTTTTTCCAATCCTTTCTTTATTTCTGTGAAGTTTAATTTTCTTTCTTCAAGTTTAATCTCAAGGTTTTCTATTTGCTCTGTTAGTTTTGAATTTACCTGCTGATAGGTGTATTTGTCCGTAACTCCTGTCCTGTACTCCTGATACAGCTCTTCTTTCTCTTTTAATAATGAATTAATCTTTCGTTGACGTTTCTCAAATTTACGTTGTTGTTTTTTTTCTGCCTGCTCAAGTTTATGGGTTATGAATTGATCGATTATTGTTAATGTATCATCTGTAAGTTTTAATTTTTTGAATTGATTTCTAAATGCTTTTTCAATTTCTTTAGCGGGTATATTGTAGTCTTTATGCGATTTATCTCTGCAGAAGTAGTAAAGATATCTTCTTCCACTTTTGCTTGTAGAATAGGCTGCTGAGAGCTTCTTACTGCACAATGGACATGCTACAAAGCCTTTGAATAGATATGAATACTTGCCTTTTGTTTGATTTTTTACATTTCCTCGTGATCTCATTATCTGTTGAACATTGTTAAATTGAGCGGCTGAGATTATTGGTTTATGTTTTCCGTCTCTGATTTCGCCAGTTTTCTTGTATTTGATTTTGCCGATATATACAGGGTCTTTTAGTATTCTCTGAATTTTTGATTTTGAGAACTTTTTACCTGAGCTTGTTTTGATATCAAACTTTTCAAAAATGTAGTCTGAGATGTTTTTAAATGAGTATTTTCCTGTGAGATAGAGATCGTATATCTTTATTACAGTTTGAGCGTTTTCAGGATGTATCTGCATTGTTTTAAGCTTCTTTGAGGCTTTGTAGCCGAATGGAGGGCATCCGAGATGATATCCCTGCTCAAATCGTTCTCTAATGCCTTTGTGAATCTCTGTTTTGAGGTTGTCTGTGTAGTATTGAGCCAATGAAGCCATGATATTTTCAAGTAGCATTTCATGAGGTTTGTCACCGAGTTTTTCAGTGCAGGAGATTAAATCTGTGTTGAATGATTTTAATACCGTTCTAATGCTTGCGTGGTTTTCAATAGAGCGAGCTAATCTGTCAAGTTTGTGAATTATTACGTAGTTGATTCTTTGCTTTTTGCAGTATTCGAGCATTTCCTGAAGGGCAGGTCTTTTCATGTTTGTTCCTGAGAATCCTTCGTCTTTGAATATCTTTTTGATTGCAAGGTTTTGTTCGGTGGCTTTTTTGGTGCAGGCTTTGATTTGAGCATCTATGGAGAATCCTTCTGCTTGTTCTCGTGAGGATACTCTTGTGTAAATTACTGAAGTGGTCATATCTCGGTTATATTTTTGACTTAATTTCATTTATTACTTTCCGGACAATATCATAGAACCTTTTTGCATCTACTTGAGTAATAACTAATCTCTCTCCAATTTGGTATCCAGAATCTGATGTATCATCAAGATATTTTTGATCTACAATTCCTTGTTGGTGTTCCAAAAGGTGTCTTCTTTTAAACATTAGAAACATAAAATCGAATTCGCTTTTTGATAACCAATCTCGGTATCCACTACCAAGGTTATCTTTCCATAGTTTGCTTCCGTCATAAAGCCTTTGAAAAACATTCATTTTTAGTTTGATCCCTGGGTATTTATTTCTAAATTTATGTTCACAAAACCTTTGGAATGCTGATACCACATCCTTTACTGAGGTCTCCAACAATTCTCTTGCTGTGTTTTGGGCTTGATCCTTATCTATTTTTTCAAGTTCAGTTTTTATTTCTTCTGAATTCTCAATCTTAAATAGAATTGAAGACATAGAATCGTCAAAAGTAAAATCGATATCATTTAAGCCACAAGAAGGGCAAAAGTATGCAGAACCAATTACTGCATATCTAGATTGGCACTTTTTACATTGAATTTTTCTTTCGATTTTTTGAAGTGCTGAAATTGGAAGGATTTGAGTTGAAGCATAAAATCCTTTGGGTTGCATTCGCATTTGAAGAAATCCTTTTCCATATTTAGAATTAAATTTTTTGGAATCTTTCTTTATGGCGGTACCAAGTCTTGCACTTATATTATTTAAGGCTTTCTTTTGGGCGTTTTCTACCTGTTCAGTTGTAAAGAAGTTCTTTGCTAAAGAAGTTTTCCCACACATAGGACAAAATACCTCTTCGTCCCTAAAAATATTTGCCCAATCAGCTTGATTAACTTTAAATATAAATTTGCAGTTTTCATTTGGACACTCTTTATCTATATAGCCATCCTCATCTGGTTTGATAGGTACGCTTACTGTATGCGTACCATTAAGATTGTTTAATTCTTTTATTATATTTTCAAACATCTTTTTTTTCAGCCAAATTATCTTCAATAAACTCATTAAAATACTTTTTCGGAATACGATATCCATTCCCTAACTTAACTGCTTTCAGTTTTCCAGACTTAATATAATTCAAAACAGTTTGCCAGTGAACTTTTAATAATTCGGAAACTTCTGCAACTGTATAAACACCTTCTTCTGATTTCTTTTTCATATTTTTACCATATAAACTATACTAAGTAATTATAACTGACAAAATTAATTCGTGCAAATAATTAAGGCTTTTGGTAAAATAGAAGTGATTGCTTACCGATTGTTCCTGTGCAACAAGAAGCAATCAGTATTTTCAAAATTAAAAATTGGTAAAAGAGGCTTATTCCTCCTGCCTCATTAATGATATACACGGAGTGATTGGGTGGACGTCTTCGACCTCCACCCAATCACTCCCTCGACACCGGGAATGTGTGAGAGGAGTAAAATGAGTGTCTTTGTGTATTGAAATTCGGCAGTCGGAGTCGGTTATTGTATAATCATGTATATAAATTTTGAGTCTAAAACTATGGTAATAAAGAGAACAGATACGGATGTTTTTTCGCCTGATAAAAATACTAGTGTCCATCACTACTTGGGTATATCTGATTATATTAGTGTTGCTGAAACAAAAGTTAATGGTAGGCATCCAGTAGCTGGGTTCTTTATAAATGAGGTTTGTAATTCTGTAATTTATGTCTTGGAAGGAAAAGGAAGTATATTTATAAATGGTGAGGAGTTTGTGATTCAGGCAGGAGATTGTGTAAATCTTGAAAAGAACAAAAAATACTATTTTAATGGAGTACTAACTATTTTGTATCTATCGAGTCCGCCATTCTATGTAGAGCAGAACCTGTTGAGACAGTAAGGGTTTATGGTTAATTTTTGAGACTTTGTTATATGAAAACAAGAATTCCACAAGAAAAGGTTCAGAAAGTAGTCGAAAAGTATTTGACACAAGATAAAAAACCTTATGATTTAAGTGCTGCTGTAAAAGGGGTAGATACTAATGTTTATCGAATAGCTTTTATGAACGAGATCTTTTGGCTTCGAATTCCATCTGACTCTGAAATAACATATGAAGCTGAGGTAAAAGTTCATAGTGAACTAATTAAGTTGGGTGCTTTGGTTCCCGAAGTTGTTGCTTATGAAAGTAAGGATAATTCTCTGCAAAGATCTGTAATGATTATTCGAGATATGGGAGGTGTTCCATTAGAAGAAATCGGTTCAGAGAATATCGATAATGCGGTCATTGAAGCTGGAAGGGGATTAGCTTTGATTAACAGTTTAGTTGTAGATAATTATGGATACATTGGTAATGATGAGAGAAATAAGGTTCTTCATGGCAGTGAAAAATTCAAATCATTTGAAGATTTTTGTGCAGGAAACTTTCGGACTCATTTAGAGAATATTACGGAGTGGGGAGTTTTTACTAGGAAGCAATATGCTGAAGTGATGAAAGTGTTTGAAGATAAAAGAAAGAGCTTTCTTGGTACTGAAGATCCTTTTTTGGTACATGGGGATTATAAGCCTGATCATATTTATATAAAAGATGGACGATACTCAGGAGTTATCGATTTTAGTGATATTCGTGGAGGTTCCTGTTTATGGGATTTAGCTCATGCTAGGACTTTTTCAGAAAGGTATTATCAGTTGCTAAAAAAAGGGTATAACGAGGTTTTGCCAAGAGTAGATATAAAAGATGAAAAAATGTACTTCTTTGGATTAGTTGAATGGGTACATAAGCTAAATTTTGCAGGTTGGAATAATCACGATAATGCAAAGAATCACTTGGGGGCCAGTTATATTGGTAAATGTCTTGAATATCTTCTAGACTGTTAATACTGATTAATTTTTTACTTGAGTAGAAACTCCCACTTTTTCAACCTCTCCAAGTGTTCAAGAATCGACCCGCCTCCTCCACCAGATGATACGTTTGAGAGATTTCCTTTTTGAATTGATTGGTACAACGGACAAATCTCAGTATTGAAAGCGCTATTGCAAAATTTTCTGTGTTGCGGTAGAGTCTTTATAGTAGCGGTGTGAAATGAACTAATATAAGATTCACAAGTCTAATCTGTCTTCATACCTTATCGCCAATTGATTAATAATTTTCGTTCACTTCCGAACCAACATATTCCACTTTTTAGTAATCTTCATGGTGACTAAATAGAACATTTTTTTACTTAGTTCTCTGTATGAAATATACTCTTAGTTTTAATATATTTTCTCAGCTGTCTATTAAATGCTTCTATAATATTCGTTGTATAAATTAATCGTCTAATATCTGGTGTCAAGTACAAAAAAGTTTAGGCAAAATTTAAAGTTAAATAGCGTACAATTTAACTTTTTATATTAGACTATCTAGCCAACTTTCTACAGTCTTAGCTTCTTTACATAAAAAGCTTCTCTGGATAGGTTTTTTACCCTTATAAATTTTGCCAGTTGCTCCATCCAAACTTATATACATACCCTCAGATAAACATATATTCCTTCTTCTTAATAAAATTTCCTTTTTTTCTTTATTAATATCCAAGTCATCACAAGCCATAATACATGCTTTTCCCATTCCACGGATAATAACTGATGCATGACTAGTGGCTCCCCCTCTCTTTGTAATGATTCCATCCACCATTCTCAATATCTCAATATCATGTTGCGAAATTGAAGTTTTCAATAATATTACCTTCTCATTTCTCCTAACATATCTAATAACGGATTTTAGGGTCAATGCAATACGACCACTCACAGCCCCAGGTGAAGTCGGTACTCCAGATGAAATAGGTTTTTCATTCTTAATTGCAATAGAGGAGTTGACTAGATTCATTATATCTCTTGTGCTCAAACGGCTTAAAGCTTCTTCTTTATCAATTATCCCCTCTTTCTCTAAATTTACTGCTATCCGAAAGGAGGCTCTTGAAGATCTCTTTCCGACTCTAGCTTGCAAAAAATATAACTCACCATCTTCCACCGTAAACTCTACCTCAATCATATCACGATATTCTCTTTCTATCTCTTTACATCTATCAAGTAATTCACTATATAAACTAGGATGCAATACTTGGAGTCTAGAAATATTAAAAGGTGTCTTATCACCTCCAACAAGATCTTCTCCTTGCGATTCTGAAATAAATTCTCCATATAAATTATTATTTCCAGATAAAGGATCTCTAGTAAATAAAACACCTGAACCAGAGTTCTTGTTCATATTTCCAAAAACCATACTTTGTACAATCACTGCAGTACCAATACCTACTATATCATTCACATCCCTGTAAGATTTCGCATAAAAATTATTCCATGATTTAAAAACTGAGGTAATTCCCATAAGCAACTGCTGTACTGGATCTTCTGGAAATATTACTCCTGAAACCTCTTTAAACTTTTCCTTATATTCATTTATTAATCTCTTTACTTCAGATTCTTTTAGCTCTCTTTTAGTTTCTTCATAAATCTCACCCAATACCCTCTTTTCAACATCCTTAAAATTAACTTCTTGGTCACCTACAAAAGATTTTAAAAACATAAATATAAATCTTCTGTAGCACGAAAAACAGAAATGTAAGTTTTTTGTTTGTTTGTAAAGCCCTTCAAATGATACATCGTTAAACCCAACATTTAAAATTGTATCCATTATCCCTGGCATAGATTGGACTCCACCAGATCTAACAGAAAAAAATAAGGGTTTATTTGAACTTCCAAAAATTTTTCCTGTTTCGCTTTCAATACATTTCACTAAGCCTTTAATTTCTTCTTCTATTCTTTCTTGCAACGCCTTATTATCAAAGAATTCTTTGCACACAGAGATTGGAATCACAAAGCCAGCAGGAACTCGAATCCCCATTTGAGACATTTTACAAAGAGAATACCCCTTTCCTCCCAAAACCAGTTTAGAGATTTCTTTTCGAGAAGAATTACACTTATTTACTGGAAAAACAAACAGTTGGTTCATAATACTTCCCTCTCCTTTAACCCCATTAATTTGATTGACATAATATGTAAATATTATATAATAGTTGCATGTGACAAGTCAAAAAGCTCATAGTTAAAAATTTATGAAAAGTAAAATTCCCGTAAAAATAAGTACGTTGTGCCGATTAATCACATCAGATAATGATTCTTCCCTGGAGAAGACTACCAACCTTAAAGAACTCAAAGCATCCATATTAAGGTTCATGAATTTTGCAGACTATGAAAAACATTGTATAGAGAAACGTATCATAATTAAAAACAAAAAAGACATTAAGTTATTATTTGATTTTTGTTTTAGAGAATTGAAAAATGGCAAATATTTGTCGATAAGATTGATAGATGATGGAGGAGTAAAAGGTGGAGGTTATCCAGTATTATACATATTTGACAAATCTGATCTTAGAAAAAGACATTTGATTAAAAACATGGACACACATTTGCTAATTTCAATCAAAAATAAATATATTGAACTAAAAAATGGAATCTGTATTGATATATTCTCAAGAAAAAAGTCTCTCTCTTATAAAGTTAAAGATTTAGACAACACTCATGAAGCAAAAGAAATAAGACTCGGAGGAGGCTTTAGGCTGCAACTTTCAGATATATCTTATAAATCTCAAAAGTTAGTTCTGCATTTTGATGTAACAATAGTGTGGAACGACGTTGGCCCTAGATGTACATCATTATTGTCAAAATACGACACCTCTGTACCACATAATACCTTTCGTTTTTCGTGCAGTTTCAACGATGGATTACTATGCTCAATTACAAAAAATGAAAAGAAAACACTTGAAGATATACTAAAGAATGAAAACAGTAAAGAGATAGCGACATTCGTAATAAATACTCTATTTTATAGGAATCAAGAAGAATTAACTAAATTTCTACAAATGTTAGTTTTAATAGAACCTAGTTTAGGAATTCATTCGATTGAGGGAGTCTTTTCAATCAGAAAAGATAAAAGTTCTATAAAACTATTTGGTCCCAATATAATTGACTTTGACGGATTAGATACTTTATCCATATTAGACAAAGAGGATAAAAATGTTCAAAAAGCAATTTTAAAGAAAATGCTAATATATCAATTTAAAAAGTTTAATTTCATACCTTAATTACTAAAGGCCAATGCATAATAATTGTATATTCTGTAATAACCTACTCAACCGATGTAATAGTATAACGGATTTGCTCCCAGACATAAAAAATGACAGATTGGTTTTTCATGAAACTGAGAATCTTTTATTAACTATCGATTTGTATCCAATTGTGAATGATCCATACTTTTTAATAGTTGCAAGAGATCATATCAAATCCTTTAAGCAACTCCATACCAAAGTTGACCTCGAAATTACTGAGATGTTTCTTTTTATTAAATCAAGGTTTGATCAGTCCGTGTTAAACTAAACCACCAGTTAAGGTACAATACTGGATATATAAATTTTAAGGTTTAGTTAAAATGGCAAAACGCAGAAAGTACAGTTCTCAAATGAAGGCAACTATAGTATTTAAAGCAATAAGGAGAGATAATTCTTCGGAAGTAGCACGTGAATATGGAATAAGCCCGCATTTAGTAGGAAAGTGGAAAAGAGAATTAATAGAAAAAGCTTCACAAATATTTGATAACGCACCAGATAAACAGATCGAAAGATTAAAGAAGAAGATCCATAAACTGGAACAAATAATCGATCAAAAAGAAGTAGAAATAAATCTAATAAGGAATTTTGCAGATTTTTACGAATCCCCAAATGGAGATTAGTGCTTTGGGCACGAGAAGTGGTTTCTTCTAAGTTAGTAGGAGTAAACCGCATCTGCTCCATATTGGGGATCAGTAAAGCGACGTACTACAATGCAAAAGATCCCAAAGAAACATTTTGTAAAAAGTACGCTTAAATTAAGAAGTATATAATAAAAGTGATAAAAAAGCACCCATATTATGGTGTAGGTAGAATTAAGAAAGCCTTAATGTTGGATTATGAAATCTTT
>NPIE01000353.1_pt1 | contig 119365 bp, 119 predicted proteins | sample 8637661 | NCBI WGS metagenome assembly NPIE01 (sample SAMN07420842, study PRJNA396082) | bioreactor metagenome | isolation source: sample BA12 brine-fed electro-methanogenic bioreactor BA | place: Japan: Kochi | collected 2016-12-09
GGAATGAATACCGAAGGTATCGCTTTGCGAGAATCTCACCCAGAAAAAATTGAGATTTTCAGCATTGTAAGGTGAGATTCCTCACTCACCAAAATACGGCTCGCCTGTCTTGGTGGCAGACCGGTTCGGAATGACGTTTTCTCGGTTCTGCAACACACTCTTTATCCGTTGGGATAGGGAAATTGTGGTAAACCGATGAATCGGTTGAAGTGTTTTTGAGTGTTCATTTGAACCTCACGGATGAATCTGTGGGTTAATGATGCTATTACTTATTATTAACCAACGGATTTATCCGTTGGAGAAAACAAGTAACAACCCAAACCCAACTAACGGTTTCAACCGTTTTTCTAAGCTCTATCAGCTATATCAGTCCGGTAGGTGATGCCTTCAAAATTAATACGCGATAAAGCATCGTAAGCTGTTTGTTTAGCAAGACTTAAGTCATTTTCTTTCAAAACAGATGTAACACTAAGTACTCGCCCGCCATTTGTTACAATTTTATTATCCACTTTCTTAGTTCCGGCGTGATAAATTATTACATTATCACTTTTTAAGTCTAACCCGGTAATCTCAAATCCCTTTTCATATTTATCGGGATAACCTTTTGAAGCTGCAACAACACAAACAGAACTTCCACAATTATATTTAACGGCTGTTTTATCGATCTTACCGGCAGCGGAAGAATATAATAATTGAAGAAAATCACCTTCAAGTAATGGGAGCACACATTGAGTTTCGGGATCACCAAATCTGCAATTATATTCTATTACTTTGGGTCCGTCTTCGGTTATCATCAATCCGCAGTATAGGCAACCACTGTAAAGTCTATCCTCCTCTGCCATGGCTTCTAATGTGGGAGATATTATCGATTCTTTTATATCGAGCATTAATGCATCAGTAATTAACGTAGCCGGAGCATAAGCACCCATACCACCTGTATTTTTTCCCTTATCTCCATCCAAAGCTCTTTTATGATCTTGCGAAGGAGGTAAAACGACATAGTGCATTCCATCAGTAACAACAAAAACCGAAGCCTCTTCACCTTCGAGAAATTCCTCAATTACAATTGTGTGACCGGATTCACCGAAAATGTCATTTTCAAAATATTCATCAATTGTCTTAACAGCTTCTTCTTTAGAATTACAAATTGCAACACCTTTACCAGCCGCTAAACCACTTGCTTTAATTACAGTGGGATAAGCTATTTTATCTAAATAGCTTAATGCTTTATCTTTCTCGTTTTTTGTGAATACTTCAAAATCTGCTGTTGGAATTCCATGTTTTTTCATCAATTCTTTTGCAAATGATTTGTCGCCTTCAATCATTGCCGCATACTTATTAGGACCAAAAACCAATATTCCATACTTCCTAAGCTCATCTGCTAATCCATCAACTAAAGGCTGCTCCGGTCCAATCACCACTAAATCAATTTTATTTGTTTTACAGAATTCTACCACATCACTTTTATTGCCGGCGTTCAAATCCACCAATTCAGCCATTTGTTCAATACCGGGATTGCCGGGAGCAGAGTATAATTTTGTAAGCTTCGGACTTTCTGCAATTTTATAAGCAAGAGCATGTTCTCTCCCACCTGAGCCAACTAATAATACATTCATTAAATTTCTTCCTTTAAGAAAAATTGAAATTGTTTAGCGAGTTGTTCAGTCAATTTACTTCTATCATGCCGTTCAATAAATTCCACATTCGGTTGCGGTAGCATATTCTTTTTATAAAGTTCATTTATTTTTATTAATGCGTTCATAATTGCATCGATATCATCAGGCGGTACAATAAAAGATGCACCGTATTCTTCAAGAGCTGTTTTTGATGCTCCGTCAGGCACACATCCTAAAATTGGTTTTCTTGTACCGATGTATTCAAAAATTTTACCAGGTGTAATTGTATAAGCACTTTGTTTATTCCCCAACATAGTCCAGAGAACGTCGCTCGAAATAATTTTGACAATGGCATCTCTGTGCGATAAATAACCATGATCACGAACGAACTCTTGCAACCCAAGTCTATTTATTAATTTCTTATTTTCTTTCCTGAGATACCCAACAAAGTGGAGTTCATAATTGGCGGCTATATCCGGTCGTTCTATGGAAAGTTTTTTGAATGCCTTGAGTAAATAAACAGGTGTTATAAATTCGTAAAAGATACCGGAGTAAGTCAAGATTAGTTTATTGTTTTGCTTTGGTATTGGTTTAACATTTTCAAAATCAGCCGGATCAAAACCGTGCGGGATGATTGTGATATCGTCAAAAGTCAAAAACTCGTATTGTTTGATTAGATACTCTTTTATTCTTCTGTTAACCGCGATAACTCTATCTGCTGCTTTAAGAGATTGATATTCATAATTCTTATGCTTCATTTTGTGGTACGGTGTCGGCATAAATTCAAATTGGTTTCCGTACCATAAATCGCGGTAATCGACAAATAACGGAAGATCAAACTCTTTTTTTAATTTAGCCGCCATTGCAAAAGAAGAGAAAGGCGGGCATGAGACAAAAATCAAATCGTGTTTTTCTTGTTTAAGAATTTCTTTAGCTCTTTTGTATGCCTGGTTAGCCCAAGAAACTTTATTATCAGGAATGAAAATTGTCTTACTTAAACTGCTGAGAGTTTTACGAATAATTTCACTCGGCATTTTAATTGTGCCTTTTTTAGCAAGCTTAGAGTGAATATCTTTTCCGCCAACTCTTTCAATTCTTAATTGTGCATCTTCGGCTTCCTTCAATAAAGAAATATCGTGTGCAAAGTAACCTATATTTCCGGTTGTTAACACCGTAGGTTCCCAGTCGAACTGTTTAAGATACTTTGCAAACTTAAGCGAACGTTGTACACCGCTTAACCCCATGGGAGGGAAATAATATGAGATGAAAAGAACTTTGAACATATGGAGAACTATTCCTATTTAACCCTGTAATTTGGTGCTTCTTCAGTTATAACAACATCATGCGGATGACTTTCGCGCAGCCCTGAGTTAGTTATTTTTACAAACTTACTCTTAGTTTTTAATTCCTTTATATTTTTTGTACCGCAGTAGCCCATAGCGGCTCTTAAACCGCCTATAAATTGATGGATGGTCTCAGAAAGCGGACCTTTATAAGGTACTCGTCCCTCTATTCCTTCCGGAACAAGTTTTTTAATATCATCTTCCATATCCTGGAAATATCGGTCTTTGCTGCCCATTTTCATTGCACCGAGCGATCCCATTCCACGGTAAACCTTAAAGGTTCTTCCTTCATACAAAACTTTTTCTCCGGGTGATTCATCAACACCGGCAAACATTCCACCCATCATTACCGTATCTGCCCCGGCTGCAATTGCTTTTGCAACATCTCCCGTCTGCTTAATTCCGCCATCGGCTATAACAGGAATGTTTTTACCCTTTACTGCTTGAGCAACTTCCATAACTGCACTTATTTGCGGAACTCCGACACCGGCAATTACACGAGTTGTACAAATTGAGCCGGCACCGATTCCAACTTTTAACGCATTAACACCTGCATTAACCAAATCGAGTGCGGCTTCCTTTGTAACTATGTTGCCCGCAATAAGCTGTATATCTTTATACTTTTTCCGAATTTGTTTTACTGTTTTTACAACACCTTCGGAATGCCCGTGCGCAGTATCGACTACTATAACATCAGTACCAGCATCAATCAAAGCCTGAACTCTATCCATTGTATCAGCCGATACACCAACTGCGGCACCTACTCGCAATCTACCGAGATGATCTTTACTAGCATTTGGGAATTTTTTCTTCTTTGCAATATCTTTAAATGTTATTAAACCAATCAAGATTCCGTTTTTATCAACAACAGGCAATTTTTCAATTCGGTGTTTCTGTAAAATCTTTTCTGCTTTTTCTAAAGTAGTACCTTTTGGTGCAGTTATGAGGTTTTCTTTAGTCATCACATCATACACTTTTTGCCTAATATTCGGTTCAAAACGCAGATCGCGGTTGGTTAAAATCCCTATCAGCTTATGTTTATCGTCAACAATAGGTATGCCTGAAATTCTATACTTTGCCATAAGTTCAAGGGCATCTTCGATAGTGCGATCGGCTTTAAGAGTGATAGGCTTATGGATCATACCGCTTTCGGAACGTTTAACTTTATCGATTTCTTCAGCTTGCTTTTCAATACTCAAATTTTTGTGAATTATACCAATACCTCCTTGCGCAGCCATTGCAATTGCCATCTTTGATTCCGTAACGGTATCCATTGCAGCCGAAAGAAAAGGAATATTTAATTTTATCTCCGGTGTAAGAAAAGAAGTAATATCAACTTGGCGAGGCAAAATTTTTGATTCGGCAGGTAAAAGCAGTAAATCGTCAAAAGTCAAACCCTCATAAGCAATCCGTTTGGAATTCATCTCCAATCTCCTTTTATTAAAAAGACCGTACCGGCGGTCTTAAAACTAATTATCGTATGCTGCAAAACCGGTTATATCTTCACCGATAATTAAAGTATGCATTTCGTGAGTTCCTTCGTAGGTGTAAACGGATTCTAAATTTGCCGAATGCCTCATTACAGGGTACTCGTCTAATATTCCGTTCGCTCCTAAAATCTCTCTTGCGGTTCTTGCAATCTCTAATGCTTTTTGGCAATTATTTCTTTTTGCCATAGAAACATGAGTGTGTTTAGCCTTGCCCTGATCTTTCATTACGGCAAGCCGGTGATTAAGAAGTTGAGCTTTTGTAATCTCGGTTACCATTTCCGCCAACTTTGCTTGTGTTAACTGGTAAGCTGCAATCGGTTTACTAAACTGCACTCTCGATTTAGCATAGCTTAAAGCAGTATCATAACAAGCCATCATTGAGCCGGTAACACCCCAAGCAATTCCGTATCTCGCTTGGGTTAAGCACATTAGTGGTGATTTTAATCCGTTTGAATTATGTAAAATATTTTCTTCCGGCACAAATACATCCTGGAAAATCAACTCCGATGTAACCGAAGCACGAAGCGAATGTTTACCTTTCATTTCCGGTGCACTGAATCCCTCCATACCTTTTTCTACGAGGAATCCTTTCACTTTACCGTCAAGTTTTGCCCAAACAACCGCAACATCAGCAAGTGTGCCGTTTGTAATCCACATTTTTGCGCCGTTTAATTTATAACCGCCGTCAACTTTTTCGGCTTTCGTTACCATTCCGCCGGGATTTGACCCGAAATCCGGTTCGGTTAAACCGAAACACCCAATCTTTTCGCCTGTGGCTAATTTCGGGAGCCATTTCTCTCTCTGCTCTTCTGAACCGAATGTGTAGATTGGATACATAACCAAAGCACTTTGAACCGATGCAAAACTTCTGACACCGCTATCTCCTCTTTCGAGTTCCTGCATTGCGAGTCCATATGCAACATTGTTCATTTCGGCACCGCCGTATTTCTGCGGAAGCGTCATTCCAAATACACCAAGTTCACCGAGCTTGGGAATTAAATCCGTGGGGAAAGTACCTTTTTGATAATGATCTTCAATGATGGGAATTACATTATCATCTACAAATTTGCGCACAGAATCGCGCACCATTATTTCTTCTTCGGATAGTAAATCTTCTATATTATAGTAATCTACTCCTACAAATTTTTGCACCTTGGAACCTTTCTTTTAAGAAAATTTTAATCAACAAAGTTAATAAGAATTTCGAGATTTTATCAAATTATTTGCTAGTTCATTTTGCAAGATATAATTAACTCACAGACTCGAAAGTCTGTATTACAATTGCAGCACATATATTCTAATCTATGCACTATTATTCTTCAATTAATTCATCAACAACTTGTCTAATGATATCAGACGAATAACCTTTTCCGTTTAGGTAAGAATATAGTTTCTGTTTTTTCTGCATTGGTTGAAGATTTTTATGCCGGAGTGATTCCAATTTACGTTGGGCAAGTAATCTTGCATTCGGCAGCATTGATGAATCACCTTCGTATTTTAGGATTATACTTTCTATTATTTCCCGCGAGACACCTTTAGAAAATAGTTCAGATTTTATTTTCATCAATCCTTTTTTCTTTTTTAATCCTTCCTCAATAAATCGTTCTGCAAAATTTTTATCGGATAAATATCCTTTCGACAAAAAGTCATTTATAATTTTAGAAATATCCTCTTGCTGAAAATTTTTCTTCAATAATTTTGTTCGAAGTTCAAAAGATGAATGCGGTCTTCTCGTGATTAATCTTAATGCGGAATTTTTGAGGCTGAATAATTCTTCTTCTTTTAAAATCGATTTGAGTTGAGTTTCCGAAAGTTCGTCGTTTTTTCTAAGGCCGCACTGTACTGCAACTTCATAGTGCAGCCTTATTTTTTCATCATTGTCAAATGATACTGTAACATAATTATTCTTTTTAACGAGAGATAAAATTCTCATTCAATTTATTTTTTACCCTTTGTTGTTTTCTCTTCTTTCGGTTCTTCTGAATTCACTTCTTCCTTAAGCATTCCGAGTTTTTTCTTAACTTCAGTTTCGAGCTTTTTAAAAACTTCTTCATTTTCCATTAAGAATTGACGGAACTGCTCACGACCTTGATATCTATCCTCGCCGTAAGTAAACCAAGCACCGCTTTTTTTGATAATATCAAAATTTGTTGCCAGGTCTATTAAATCACCCGCTTTGCTTATACCTTCGTTGTAAAGGATATCGAATTCAACTTCTTTGAACGGCGGAGCAACTTTGCTTTTTACTACCTTCACTTTTGTTCTGTTACCGACAACATTTTGTCCGTCTTTAATTGCAGCTATTCTTCTAATATCCAAACGAAGTGAAGCATAGAACTTTAGTGCGTTACCGCCGGTTGTTGTTTCGGGGTTGCCGAACATTACGCCAATTTTACTTCTCAATTGATTAGTGAAAATAACAACAGTCTTTGAGCGATTTATTGCTCCGGTAAGTTTTCTAAGAGCTTGCGACATTAATCGAGCTTGTACAGCCATGTGAGGATCGCCCATATCTCCTTCAATTTCTGCACGAGGAACTAAAGCTGCAACCGAGTCAACTACAATAATATCGAGTGCGTTTGAACGGACGAGTGTATCAACAATTTCTAATGCTTGTTCTCCATAATCCGGCTGCGATAGCAAAAGATTCTTAACATCGACATGTAATTTTTTTGCATAGCCGATATCAAGAGCATTCTCTGCATCAATAAAGGCAGCCAGACCGCCTCGTTTTTGTGCTTCGGCGATTATGTGCAAGCACAAGGTTGTTTTACCTGATGATTCGGGACCGTATATCTCTACAATTCTTCCACGAGGCACACCGCCAATTCCTAAAACATAATCGAGTGAAATTGAACCGGTTGGAATTGAATCAACGGGATTTATAACCCCATCGCCCAATTTCATAATAGTACCTTTTCCATACTGCTTTTCAATATTAGAAATTGTATCATCCAAAATTTTTAATTTAGCATCTTGTTCTGCAGACATTATTCCTCCGTTTTACTTAATTCAAAACTTTTTATAGTAGAATAGACCGAGCCGGTCGGTTTTAATTCGCTTTTCATCAAAGATATGGTTTTAGCTGTAAATGTTAAAGGTGTAATTTCAGTTTGCTTCATCTTTTCTAATTGACGGACGTTTTCATTTCCTTTTATTCTTAACAAAGTAAGGTGAGGATGAAAACTTCTTTTATCTCTTTCGAAGTTGAACAGCTCGCAATATTCATCAATACTTTTTTGTAAGTCATTTAATTGATTATTTTTTTCGGCACCAAGCCAAAATATATTGGGTTGTTTATTTCTATAAAATATTCCAAACCTATTAAACGCCAACTCAATCTGATTATAATCATCACTTAATTTGTCAAGCATTCTTTCTAATTTAGGAATTAAATTAATATCGGTGTCACCCAAAAATTTTAATGTAATGTGAAGTTTATCCCTACTCTCCCAACGTGGTGATATATCCGAATACAAATCATCTCTCAGCTTGATTATCTCATCAACCGTATCGTTTGGAATATCGAGTGTAATAAAAAGTCTATTCGTCATAAGGAATACCGAGAAGATTTCTTCTCAACATTTCAAGTGCAGCTTGTGATGTTCTATCTTTGTTCAATTTTCTATCATCACCAAAACGGAATTCTTTGGCGGTACAAATTTGGTCATCGCAAATTCCAATATAGACTAACCCAACAGGTTTATTGGGGGTTGCTCCGGTTGGACCCATAATGCCCGTAACACTCAATCCAACATCCGTTCCAGAAATTGCTTTAACACCTTCAGCCATTAAGCGAGCAACCTCAAGACTTACCGCACCATATTTTTGAAGAAGGTCTTCATCAACTTTTAAGATCTCTACTTTTGCGGCGTTACTGTAAGCAACAACTCCTCTTTCAAAATAAGAACTGCTGCCAGAAACGTTGGTTAGTCTGTGACCGATTAATCCGCCTGTACATGATTCTGCTACTGCAACCTTTAATCCTCTATCTACCAAAAGACGCCCGACAACATCTTCGAGAGTTTCATCATCTTTACCGTAGATGTATCTACCGACAATTGTTCTTATTCTCTGTTCAAGTTCGGAAAGATTATTTTGTACTTCCTCTTCTGTTTGAGCCTTAACGGTCAACCGGAGTTTAACACCAAATTGATTTGGTAAAAATGCTAACTTAGCACCGTTCAGTAATTCATCAATATCGCCAAGTTTTTCATAAAGATGTGATTCGGCAATACCGGTTGTCATCAAATTTTTAATTATTGTGTGTTCCTTTCTTTCACCGAGTTTTACTTCTAATTTAGGGACTACGGTTGATATCATCATTTCTTTCATCTCATAAGGAACACCCGGCATAACTACAAATATTTTATTATCCTTTTCAATCCACATACCCGGCGCAGTTCCGCGTGAGTTTCGAATTACTTCTGCAATTTTGGGAACAAGAGCTTGCTCTTCATTTGATTTTGTAACTTCTCTTCCGCGTGTTTTGAACCTTGCTTTGATATCGTTCAGCACTTCTTCATTTTTGACCAGTTCGGTTTTGAAAAATCTAACTACGCAGCTTTTTGTCACATCATCATGAGTGGGACCTAATCCACCGGTAACAATAATAAGATCTGCATTTTTGTAAGCATCGGAAAATTCAAGCATAATAACTTCGTCATCATCCCCAACAACGGACGTTTTAATAACGTCTATCTGCAAATTAGTAAGCTTCTCGCCTATGAAACTAACATTGGTGTTGACAGTCTGACCTATTAATATTTCATCCCCAATAGTGATTATTTGCGCTTTCATAATTACAATGCACCCTTTTACTTAAAGAAATAAATAATAATGTGAACTAAAATAAGTGTATAAAAACCTGAAATGATATCATCCATCATAATGCCCCAGCCGCCTTTTAGCTTCTCAGACAACCTTGCCGGGAAAGGTTTAAGAATATCCAACAATCGCCAAATAAAAAAAGAAACTCCTACAAACAAAATAGTTTTGGGAACCAAAATTAAACTAATCCATGTTCCGGCTACCTCGTCTAATGTAAATTGAGAAGGATCTTTGCCGTAAACATTTTCGAACTTATTACCCAGTTTTATTCCTACCGTAATAATTAAGGCTGTGGCAAGCATCATTACGGTAGGATTTTCGAAACCAGGGAGCAAATATATAATTATTGCAGCCAAACTACCAAAAGTACCGGATGCATACTTAATATAGCCAGTAAAAAAGACCGAACCAATTATTTTTTCAATTAGATTTAGCTGCTTCACTTGTAAAAAGCTTTTTTATCAGTTTCCTATTATTAATGAAATAATTTATTCCTGTATAAGCCGTAAAGATGGTAACAATAAACATTGACCAGTATATAAGCTGAGGGTCAAGAAGAATATCAAATAAAAATGAATAATTTTGAGAAAGATTTTCGAAAGTCAATAATGCATAAGCAAACAGCAGGTAATAAAGAAAAAACATCTGTGTGAATGTTTTAACTTTTGCTAAACGAGTTGTAGTAAATTTGATTTTTTTATAATCTGCATAGACACGAAGCAAAGTAATAGCAAAATCACGAACCACAATAACAATTACCATCCAAAGAGGAAGAACATCTAAAACAACAAACCCAAAAAAAGCTGCCGATGTAAGAATTTTATCGGCTAATGGGTCCATAAATTTCCCCCAATTTGTAATGTAATTGAATTTACGGGCAAGCCAGCCGTCGTACCAATCTGTTATCGCAGCAATAATAAAAACAACCAATGATATCCTCATCAACATAGTATCACCTGAAAGAAATAGGTACAGGAAAACAGGAGTAAGAATAATCCGCAATATGGTTAATTGATTTGGAAGTACCATTTATGTAAGAGATGTATTTATATTGCTAATTCTTTCAGTTTACTAAATTCAAAAATACCAGTATTATGCCCGTCTTTCCATTTTATTCCCAATGCGTAATTACCGATTGTCGTTATTTCGGCAATTTTAATTTGGTCTTCTAATAAAACCTGCAATAACGATTCACTATGATGTTCTTTATATGAATTGCAATATGCACAAGGACAGTTCTTTCTTAATTCGCGCAATTCAATTTCCGAATGTTCATCATTATCCCATTTAATATACAACGTGTCGTTTTTTATCTCGATTTTTGTCGGCTTCATTTATTTGTATTAATCTTACTCTTATTCATAATCTTAATCTCAAACGCGAGTAAGAGAAAGATTAAAATTAAGATTAAGAAAAATTACAATTCCATCCCGGTTAATTTGTATAATGCTTCTATGTATTTAGCAGAAGTGTTATTAATAACCTCTTCCGGTAATTTCGGTGGAGGCGGTTGTTTGTTAAAATTAATTGATAATAAATAATCACGTACATACTGTTTATCATAACTATTCTGAGCACGGCCGGGTTCGTATTCATCCAAAGGCCAAAAGCGGGATGAATCAGGAGTAAGTAATTCATCAATCAATATAATTTCATCTTCATACAAACCGAATTCCATTTTGGTATCGGCTATAATTATTCCTTTTTCTAAAGCATAGTTTGCAGCTTTTTTGTAAATAGTGATCGCTTTTTCTTTCAATATGTTGTAACGTTCTTCACCAATAATTTCTTTAGCTTTTTCTTCTGAAATATTCTCATCGTGATCACCTATTTCCGCTTTGGTAGACGGTGTAAAAATCGGTTCTTCAAGCTTATCGGATTCTCTCAAACCATCAGGTAATTTTATTCCGCAAATTGAACCGTACTTTTTGTAATCATTCCATCCCGAACCTGAAACGTAACCTCTTACAATACACTCAAGTGGAATTAGTTCGGCTTTCTTTACTACCATTGAGCGGTCTTTTAAATCTTCTGCATAAGGTTTGCAAACATCCGGGTAATCATCTACATCAGTTGTAATTATGTGGTTATCGATTATATCTTCAACATACTTAAACCAAAACTCAGAGATTTTTGTAAGGACCTGCCCCTTGTAAGGAATACCATCGTTCATAATAACATCAAAAGCTGAAAGACGGTCTGATGAAACCATTAAAAGAGAATCGTCAAGGTCATAGATATCCCTTACTTTACCTTTTTTGAATTGCTTCAAATCGTTGAAATTAGTATGTAAAATTACTTTTTCCATAGAGAATCTTTCTGATTTGATTAACATTGAAGTGAAAGTTAATCAAAAAATGATTAAGAGAGAACTAATAGAAATAAAATTATATTAATCATTTTGAGACTAAAAATACTGATAGAAATTCGCATCATCCTTGCAAAAACATCCATCATACCTTATTTTCAAAAATTGTTTTTCTAAAAGTAACCCACAGATTAAAAGTATGAGGTATGATGGCTTCCGAAAAAATCCGACTTAAAGAATTTCCCCTAACCTTTTGGATTGCAAACACAATGGAAATTTTTGAGCGAATGGCCTGGTACGGCTTTTTCGCTGTTTCGTCTCTATATATTACCGGCGCAGTTGAAGACGGCGGACTTGGTTTTACAGACGAAGACCGCGGTGTTCTGCAAGGTGTGGTTACATTTTTTCTCTATCTCTTCCCTGTTGTTTCGGGAGCTTTGGCAGATAGATACGGTTTCAAAAAATTATTATTTACCGCATTTTTAATTTTAGTTCCATCTTATTATTTACTCGGGCAGTTAAAAACCTTTCCCACATTCTTTTTTGCTTTTATGCTGGTAGCTCTTGGTGCTGGAACATTTAAGCCTGTTATTATCGGTACTATTTCAAAAGTAACTAACGAAAAAACCGGCTCTTTGGGATTCGGAATATTTTATATGATGGTAAACATCGGCGGGTTTTTAGGACCAGTAGTTGCCGGTATTATGCGCGCTATTTCGTGGGAATATGTTTTTATCGCTTCATCTTTTTGGATTGCAATCAATTTTATATTCGTTACATTCTTTTATAAAGAACCAACCGAAGAAAGTACTTCAGCCAACCCGCGTAGTTTGAAAAAAGTTTTTAGTGATATGGTTGAGGTTCTCGGTAATGCGAGATTTTTTGTACTTGTTTTCGGTTTGCTTGTGATACTTGTACTCGGTTCAAAATTTACATCAACTGAAGTAATTACGTGGACCGAGATAACCATTATTTCTTTTGCTTGGATTGCAATTAATTTCATATATGATCTTATATTGAGAAAAAATAATTCCGAAAACAGAAGCTGGTTTACTTCACCAATGGAACTTGCCGATTGGCGGTTTGCACTATTTCTTCTATTGATGTCGGGCTTTTGGACAGCATTCAATCAAATTTTTTACACTCTGCCTCTATACATTCGGGACTTTACAGATACTTCCGATCTGTTTTTCTTTTTACAATCAACTTTGGAAGGCATCGGTTTAGATTCTTGGGCTGCTTCATTAAATGCAGGAATGGTTACGGAAAATCAACTTAATCCTGAATATATAATAAACATAAATGCAGGAGGAATTGTTTTATTCCAAGTTATTGTTTCTTATTTTGTTACACGATTAAAACCATTCACAACAATTTTTTGGGGAACTGTCATCACAATATTTAGTTTTATCATATTAATTTTTGGAACAACCGGTTGGATAGTGGCTGCCGGTATCTTGGTATTTTCATTCGGTGAAATGATGGCAAGTCCTAAACAGAAAGAATATACCGGAAGAATTGCTCCGCCTAATAAAGTTGCTCTTTATATGGGGTACTTTTATTGGGCTGTTGCGCTCGGTAATTTGTTTGGTGGAATTTTATCAGGACAATTGTATGCCGCTTTTGCAAGAGATATGCAAAGACCCGATATTATGTGGGCTATTTTTGCTGCTCTTGCTGCTTCAACTGCGCTTTTAGTTTTCCTTTATGATAAATTTGTCATTAGGAGAAGTAGTTAATATTTATAAAGACACCGGGATTTTCAATTTCCCGTGACTTCAGCGGAGGCACTTATGAAATCTTATCAATTAATTGGTCTTATCGGTATTCTAATTTTAATTATTTGCGGATTTGTACCACTCGCCTATTTGAACGATGAATTTATCACCATCTTCCCTGTTTACAATAACTTTGATTTAGCAACAAGTTTATGGGTATGGAAGGATATTTCGGCATTCTCTGTTACTTATGGATTAACACTTTTACTTTGTGTATATCTTCTGATCAGAAATTTAAAACCAGGTTATTTAATTTCCGCTTCTCTAAATCTTGTTGTTATATTGTTCATTTATTTTTCAATTTGGCTTACATCTATTAAGACAGAGGATTTTAGCGATGTTACTTTTAGTTACAGTATTTACGGACTGTTAATCATCGCAGGTTTTGTGCTTCTCTTTTATTCCGGATTGAAAATTGAGAAAAGTAAAAAGCAGGGTTGACTAAAGAGAAATTAATAAAATATTTTATTCGCGCCATTCGTGGCTAACAAATGCTTTCTCTTATCACCCTGTTTAATACTTATTTCAGCAGAATCATTTTTCGTGTTGAAATAAAATTATTTGCAGACATTCTGTAATAATAAATTCCCGAAGCAAAATCGTGAGCATTAAAATTCACTTCATACTCTCCACCTTTCAAATGTCCGTCAAAAAGTGTAGACACTAATTCTCCAGTTTGATTGAATACTTCTACCTTAACCGGTGAAAAACTGCGAACAGAAAATTTAATTTTTGTAGCGGGATTAAACGGGTTGGGATAATTTTGTCCCAACGCATAGTCATACAAAACTTTTTCATCTCTTACATCGGTTATAGTTGTAATTTCGGCTTCATTACTAAATTCAGATTCCGTTTCGGCATTGTAAGCCGCAACTCTATATTTATAATCTGTATTTTCGTCAACTGAATTATCTGAATAGCTGACATCGTTTATACCTAAATCGGCAATCTCTACCCAACCATCGGAAGCTGACCATCTATCAATTTTGAATCCCGTATGATTTGATGAAGTAACAATCCACGAAAGTTCTACGGTTCCGGGAGTATTTTCAACAGCAGTTAAATCGGTTGGAAATGAAATTGCATTCTCTTTTACGAGTTCCATTCCACCAGTAATAGTACCAATGCCGTTATAAACCATTGTAAAAGTACTCATTAAGCTATCTGAAGTTAAGATACCCGCTCCCGTCATCAACCCGACATTTTGGTTAACCGGGTTATTATCAGCTGTACCGTTAATTTCACCCGTAGCAAAATTTAAGGTACCTGTAACATCTCCCCATACCTCATGCATAATTGTTATTTCTGCACCTTCTGCCGTATATGCAGCTTCTTCAACAAATACATCAACAGGAACACCGAGTGCAAATCCTCCAATATTAAAGGTTGCAATTGCTTTACTTTGTGATTCATCTACAACGATCATTATTTGTGCTGATCCGGTACTCTGAAAATGATCATTTATCCATTCGCCGGTCCAAGTACCTTGAAGACTATTAATATTTTTTACTTGACTGAATAAAGAGGAAATAAGCACAAAGAAGAAAATAAAAAGTAACTTACATTTCATAATTGCCTCCAATAAAATGATTGTTAATAGAATTTAATTTACAATGACAAAGGATGCAAGGTCTTTTTACGCTAAAACAAAAAGGCCGTCATTAATGTGACAGCCTTCACGAAACGAAATAAATGACAATTTACTCCATTAATGCATACGGTCCGTCGTCAGTCATGGTAAGAGTAATTACAAAATACTCGCATAAATCGATTCCAGTCCAAATGGCACTACTCCCATCATCTGCAACAGCTTTAATATCCCATCTGCAATCATCATAGCCTTCAAAGTAAATATCACACTCTTCACCGGAACCAAGCACATCAACAGTTAAAACATCTTCACCCCAATCTTCGGATGATGCCGGAGATATATAAACATAGGAAATAACAAAATCACAACCATTCACTAAAGTGAAATTTTGCTCTTGTGCAAATGAACTTATGCCAACAATAAGAAACAGTACGGCGGCAACAATGGATTTTTTCATACTACCCTCAAAAAAGTTTTTAAAAGTGATTAGTAATTACTCAGGGGAAGATGTGATGAATAATTGAATACGAGATAACTTATTTTAACTGTATTATAAATAAAATAAAAACTTGCCCTTCTCTGTAAAAGTTGAATTATACTCATCTTTACCGCGTTAATAATTTAGTTTTTTTACTGATTATTTAACTGCAAAATTAAAATCCGCAGTAAATCCGGAGTGGGCAGTAAAAATATATTTAACTGAATCAAGTTTAGAAACTTTATCAATGGATTTTAACATAGCTTCTTGATCAGTTACAAAATATTTTCTAAAGGGCAAAGAAATTTTGCCGTTTTTAAGTCTGAATGCATCACCTGTAAACAAATATTTATTATCTATAAAATAACCCATAGAGCCTTCGGTATGCCCGGGTAATGAAATACATTGTACCTTTTTGTTACCGAGAATCAATTCATCATGATCCTCAGTAAAAGTGAATTTTTCCATTTCAATTTTATTTGTATAAAAAGACAAGAACGCAAAACGCTGCTTTTTATTATCCAGCATTTTCTTCTCATTTAACGGAAAATATATTTTTGCTTTATTGAATAAATGAACATTATTAACATGATCAGCATCTGAATGTGTAAGTAAAACATACTTAATATCATCAGTTGAAATGTTGTTGTATTCCAATCCCCTTTTTATAAAACAATCAAAATAACCGGTATCTATTGCAATGTATCCGGAATCATATTTAATTAAATACATACTAACAACTATATCATTAATTACTATTACGTCCTCTGTTAATCTCTGAGATACTTCTTCATCGAAATGAAGCGTAAGTTGGAAGTAAATAATAAAGGTGAATAAACCGATTAGTAGAAGAATGACAAAAGCGAGCAGGGTTTTGTATATTTTATTTTTCTTCATTACTTAATGATAAAGTGTTTTTCCTAAACAAATAAAGAAAATATTTTAATACTACTATGTAAATTAACGATTGAATAACTAATCCTAATAATATTATTTTGATAAAAGCCAAACCGTACACAAAAAGAATTGCTAAAAATAAATAAAAATACATGGCAATAAATGTGACCAAGAATGCTTTTAATCTTATATCATTATAGACTGGTTTCTCATCTTTTTCTTTAGATAATGCAACAAATGCCAACCCAAGAAATAGAAGCGCCCCACCTAATTCTTCAGTGAAATGATTTTCAATGACCGTAAAATATTTTGAACCGAGATAGGTGGAATAAAAGGCGAAAAATTTTATATCCAATATGGTTGGTTTTATTTCGTAATAAAATCTTAGTATTAAAAAAAATGCACCCGGTAGAATTAGAATCAATCCTACCGGTTGAAAATAATAAGGAAGTAAAAGACTAACTTTTTGAAAGTACTTATACAAATTTAGTTCTCGTTTTGGGAATATAGATAAAGCTTAGCAGTTGAACCGTCTTCCATAATAATTTCAACAAAAACAAGTCCGAATCTATGGTTCAATCTGTAAACGAATCCCCTGATTCCAGGCACTCTTGAATCTTGCTCAACTTTAATAGTTTTTATATTATAGAAACCATACGGAAAATCATCTTGATTAGTTTTTTCTGTTACAGTTCTTGTAATAGTTTTACCGTTGGAAGTTGTAAGTTTATACTGATCTCCAACGTTTGCATCATATTTTACAAGAGTGTGAAGTTTACCGTCTGCATTCATATTATCCTGCATTCCTTCACTTGTAACTTTAAAATTAATTGTAGTATTAATTCTTCCGCTTGCATCTTTCATACTTGCCGGAATAAAATTATTAAAAGCTTCCAGTTCAGGTACTTGTCTAAGGTCGGCTTTAACTTGTAAAGTAGCAACACCATTGTTGTTGCTTATTACCTCAAACTCACCTCCGATATCGTAGGAATTATTGCCAATTGTAACTTGACCAGTGCTTACAACATTACCGACTTGTCCGATACCGACATTTGGATCACCTCCCAAGTCATTTGGATCAGAATCTGATTCTGTTGTATCACATGAATAAATTAGGAAAGCTAAAAAAAGGATAGGAAATAATAGATATGATCTTTTCATGATATTACCCTAAAGTTAATTGAAATGTATATTTACGGCGAAACAAAGTGATCTGCATTTTGGTCCTCTGACCTAGAATTGGTAATTAAAAAGTAATTTATTTATTAAAAAAAATCAAAATGGATATTGATATACTTTATTAGATGTGATGGTAATCTTAAAATAAATACCATATATTGATATTTTTGAAAATTTTATAAGACATATCTGATTGTTATTTCCCCTTTTCGAAAATAACCATGAATTGGCTCTAAATTAAAACAACTTATATTTTATAAAAATTTCACCTCTTGCTTTTTCTTCCGGGAAATATGGTTTTTCATTATAGTGTAAAACGGCAACTAAATAAGCATATAAATTTAAGGTGAGGTAAAAAATGAAGCCAATGATTAAAAGTATTATAGTTAGTTTTTTGATCGCAATTCTATGCTTACATGCCTCAGACCCGGAAGAAATAACAATCATGCGCGATTCACTACTATTAAAAGGAAAATTCTATACTGTTGTGGGAAGCGGTTATTATCCTACCGTTTTACTTTTACAAGGTTTTACCGGTAATGAAAATGACGTGTTAGGAATTGGAGAGAAACTAGAAGCTACCGGATTTAATGCAGTTACTTTCAATTACAGCGGAACTTACAAAAGTGATGGTGAATTTAGTTGGGACAATACGTTGAAAGATATTCAAGCAGTTTTGAATTATCTTCATCAACCTGAGATTATTCATAAATTTCATATTGACACGACTAATATTTTTCTTGGTGGTTACTGTTATGGTGGAGGAATGGCGTTATCATATGCAATTAAACATCCCGAGATCAACAGAGTCTTTTCAATTGCCGGTACCGACCATGGAGAATTTTTAATTGAGTATGCTAACAATCCAGATATGCGCAAAATAATTGACAATTGGTTCGGAGATCTAAAAAAGAAACCTGAAGTCGTTCGATTTGAAGATAATAATACTCCCAATGAATATGCAGAAATGAAGTATCACGAACAAAATCCAATTTATCACCTGATAAAAAATGCCGATGTACTTGCGAAAGATAATATTTTATTAATTTGTGGGTGGGATGATAAAAATATTTCCATCGAAAGATTTATGCTGCCATTGTATAGAGCAATAATTAAGGCGGGAGGACAAAATTTAGTGATCAAAGCTTTTCAAGATGATCACGCCTTTAAAAATTCCAGATATGAAATTGCAGAAGCTATAATCGATTGGATTAATTTTAATATAATTTCGGAGCAATAAAAAAACCCGTGCTCGGTAACACGGGTAATATTCTTTGTGGGCAGAGACGGAATCGAACCGCCGACACAAGGATTTTCAGTCCTTTGCTCTACCGACTTTTTAGCTCATAAACTCAACTTTTAGAGCTATTCTCTCCGATTGATGACTAAATTGATGAAAGATTTCTAATTCCAATAGCTTTAGAAGGAGGTTCACAATGTATCTTTCTAAACGCTCAAATGGTTACTATTATGTCTACTATGATAAACCTGATGGGAAGCGAACTTGTATTTCCACAAGAACAAAATTCAAGTCAGAAGCAACAAAATTTCTTTCTGATTTTCAAAAAGAATTAAAGCAAAGAAGTATTGAAAAAAATATTCCAATTTTGCTCAATGAATTTAAGCAGTTGTTTCTTGAATATTCTGCATCAATCCACAGCATCAATCACACTAAATCAATCCGAACAACTTTTAATGAGTTTGAAAAAATAGTTGGAAATATTCCTCTTTCATTGCTAAGAAATGCTAAGGTTCAAAACTACTTTGAACATCGCTTAAAAAAGGTTTCTGCCTATGCTGTGAGACGTGATATAGCGAATTTAAGCAGTGCATTTAATTGGGCAATAAGCAAGGATTATATAAACGAGAATCCGGTTAAAGGAATTAGAAAACCAAAATTACCGGAAAGACTTCCTCACTTCTTTACGGAAGAACAATTTGATAAGTTAATAAGTGTTGTTGATGATAATGATTTAAGAGACTTATTCAACTTTGCATTGCTTACCGGACTCCGACAAAGTGATTTGATTTCTTTGCAGTGGTCTCAAATTAATTTCAAAGATAATACGGTTATACTCGATAACAGAAACTCACTTACCAAGAGTCGAAAAGTTCACTCAATACCATTGAATATTTCAGCATTGCAGATACTTACCGAAAGAGAATTAAAAAAGAAAGATGATTATTTAGTTTTTACTTACAAAGACCAAATAATCCGGCAAGACTTTATTTCAAAGAAGTTTAAGAAGTATGTAAAAAAAGCTAAACTTGATTCGAAACTCACTTTCCATTCACTTCGACACACATTTGCAAGTTATCTGATTCAAAGAGGAGCTTCGCTTTATCAAGTATCAAAATTGATGACTCATTCAGATTTAAGAGTAACACAGATTTACTCTCACTTAAGAAGTGAAGATTTGCGCAACACAATAAACTTATTAACAACAAATTAAAGGAGAATCACAATGACTAACACAAATGAAATTCAAAACACTGAGATTGATGTAAAACAGGCAGAGCATATTTTGAAATATAGAGATGAAATCATAGAGCAACTATGGAATGCACAGAAATCATTAAGGACATTAACAAGTATTGCAATTCAGATAGAGAATGACTACGTCACCGGTTATGACTTAATATCCTTGATTGAATTATGTTCACAAAGAATCCGAAATATTGAAGGAGTATTTGAAGGAAAGGAATTAGAGGAAGAAGTGAAAATTTTTGCTTAAATGTTGCCATTTTGCAACTACTAATCAATAAGTCTGGCAAGTTATTAAAATATATTTTAGTTTAAAAATAACTATTGTTCAGATACAGACTATGAGTTTATCACAATTAGAGTAATATAAATGAGCAACATTACAGATGAACAATTTGCTGTAATTGATGTATTATTAAGATTAATTGATGACTTAATGGCACATCACACCCAATATAAAATATCTTCGAAGAATTTGATAAGTCTGGCTAAAGCATACCACGCAGTTAAAAAATACCCAAAAGAAGTAATAATAGGTTATATAGATATTTCAACATCTCTTAGATGGGAAGATGGGAGTTTGGATTATACTTCTCTACTTATTGGTGAATCATGGTTTGAATTAATGAAAGGCGGAAGTATTTATACGCCGGGGGTTGGAAGTGATTCATTTACTAGTTTTATGTATAGCTCAGAAGTAAAATATGATGGCATCGGTTTTTTAGAACAACTTGACGTTTGGGAAGAAAGTTTTTATGCAAATATCGACGAAGAAAAAGCGAGTATTAAAATTGAAGATTTAGCCGAGTTGATAGAAAGTGATTCATCCGATAAAGAATGAGTTATAATCTATTAATTAGTAGGAATTGTATAAATGATTACAGAAGAACAAGCACTTGAAATAGCTAAAAGTGTTATCCCGGATATTGAGGAAAGATTATTAAACATTAGTATGGAGAAACCCAAAGCCAAGTTATGGGGAGGAGTTCCTAATAATTGTTGGTATATCATTTATTCTTATAGAAATCCAGATGGAACTGATTTTGAAGGGTTGAGAAGTGATGAAGGAATCTTTGTCAATTTTGAAACCGGAAAAATAGTTTTTAATGGTTGTTTAAGGAATGAAGGTTAGTTTTAATGTTTTAGTTGCATAGAATAATAAATTAAAATCACTCAATAATTGCGATGACATATAAGAATTTAATAAAGCCCTTTTGGTTTACTTCCCTATTTGGGAATCCGTATCGCAACGGATGAGTGGGTAAACTGAAAGGGTTTTTATATGTGATATGAAAAATAAAGGCAATGGTTTGAGAATTAAATCATTTCGTGGTGATTTTATCACTTATTATAATTTACCCAAAAGAAAAGCTGATAAAAGCCACTTACGAAAACTGCTAACCACAAAAGAATTAAAACAAATCGACAAAGATTTTGAAGATTTTTTTAAGCTCATTTCTGAAAATAGCGTTGATGAAAGTTCAGTAGAACTTTTCAAAAATTTTAAGGAAGAAATAAAATTAAATTACTATAATTTATTATGGAGAGAAATTGCATTTCATCCGATGAGAAAAGCTAAACAGGTAGGTAATGAAAACGTTGTTGAAGACTTATTTAACGATAAGAAATTAAGGGAATCTCTCCTTGTAGAAATAAAATTAAAGCTTTTCTTCTTCGCAGATATAGTTCTTGCTTTTGTACTTGGGAATGATACCTTGCTTAAAAATATGATTGAAAAACATAAATTAATGAGCGGAAAAAAGATTAATCCTATTAATCTTGAGCACTATAAAGAAATTCTCAATATTTATTCAAAATTATTGAAAAAATATAAAACTGGACATCGTTGCTCATTAACAGCAGCAGTAAATCATTATAATAATACCAATAAATTATTCTGGAATATGAAAAAGTGTAAATCAGTTAGAGAGACCATATCAAAATTAGTTGAAAAAGGTGCTCTTCAGTATCCGGCATAGAATATAATTCCAATTATAGGTCAATTGGAAAATCCAACCTACACATAGTTGTCATATCAATTCTTAAACTTATAACCAAGTTCTTCAACACATTGACTCCAATTCCGCTGCCGGAAGTCTGATGGAGTCTTAAAGAAATGTTTCAATTCTATTAAGACCCTTGAATGGTTTACCGGCAGGAATCGTTCAAGGGTTTTTTATGCCCGATAATAAAAAAGCCCTCGAACCGGAGTCCAAGAGCTTTCGCTATTTAATAATAAAAACTATGAGGTACAAAATGGAAAATGATTATTCAAAAACCACAGAAGGAAAACAAACACCATTAAACATTTACCTGACGAAGGAGCAAAAAAAAATACTGAAAAGTGAAGCAGAAAAAAGAGCACTATCACTCAGTTCCTTTTTAAAATCAGCAGCATTCGAAAAAATTAACCGTGAAAAAAATTGAAGCCCTTGAATCGATGTTCAAGAGCTTCTGACATGTACAACAAATTTTGGAGTAACAAATGCAAACTTACAACACACAAACAAAAAAAGAAAGTTTCTTACGACTTTCCCCTATCAGGAGCAAACCATACTGTTATAAAGTTGAATTAGTTTTACCTATGCAGACACATCATATCGGAACAATAGATACTGGTGGTGATGGTGGCACATTCTTTACCAAACGAAAACACGAACATACTTCCAATTGAAGATTTTGATGTAAACAGAGCTAGAGAATTTGAGAAAATGCTAGGTATTCAATCAAATTTATTCACAGACCACCGGAAAGCTGTATGAACGTTGTAAACATTTCAGATGATGTCCGGCAATTATTTATTAACAGCGAAGCTCTTAAAGAGAAAGTTAAATCTTTGGAAGCACGCACCGGAGCAGAACAGAAAGTAAAAGAACGTGCAGTAAAATATATCGAGAATGTTCAAGGTGAAATTCTCGCTTTCAATGAATTTTTAACAACGCTTTTCGAATGCGACACCGATGAAGATATAGAATTTCTGATTGATGATTTGGGAGAAATTTAAAATGGCTTCACCACAAGATGAATCAGAAATTGAATTTCTTATAATCACAAATAGAGACATAAACGAATTGGTTAATTAATAATGGAAGGAAACGGATATATATCACTCCACCGCCAAATTTTAGAAAATCCATTATCGTGTAAGCCAAATTATTTAGCAGTATGGATTTATCTTTTGCTGAAAGCGAATTATAAACCGAAAAAAATAATTTGGAATAATGAAACGATTGATTTAAAACCAGGTCAATTTATCGGCAGCATTTTACAAATATCTGAACACTTTTCAATTTCGACCGCTACAGTGTCTTATATTCTAAATTATTTCGAGTCAGAAGGAATGTTAAAGCGGAAATCAACTAAAAAATTTACACTATTTGAAATTATTAATTATGATAAATATCAAAAAGTTGAAAACAGAAAATCATCCGAAAGCATTGAAAATAAAGGACTTGGAAGCGGTCAAGGCGCTGAAGTTGAAAACAAATTGAAAACAAATCGAAAACAAATTGAAACAACTAATAAAGATAATAAGGATAATAATATATCTATTGTTCAAAACGAGTTTGAACGTTTTTGGAATCTATACGATAAGAAGGTAAGTAAGGAAAAATCTTTTAAGCTATGGAAAAAATTAAAAACTGAGGATAAGAGAGAGATATTTAAATCCTTACCGGAATATGTGAAAGCGACACCCGATAAACAGTATCGAAAAAATCCAGATACTTATTTGAGAAACAAAGCCTGGAAAGACGAAATTCCTTCATATACTCAGCATTACCAAAAAAATGAAAATTACTTTAATACAACACATCTAAATTGAGGTTTGCAATGTTAAAACAAGATGAACGGAAAGAATTAGAAAAACAAGTCCTGCAATATTCCTTAAGTGGAATTAATGATTTTGTAGAATTAAAACGGTATGGAATAAATTCAGATTCATTCCAACACATTATCAACAAAAGAATTTTTGAATCAGTTGAATTATATGTCAAAGAAAAAAGAGCCGTGCCGGAAATCGACCAACTTTATTCATTTATGATTGCAACCGGAAATAATTCGATTAATGGGCTAAGTTCTTACATAGCAAATTTAACACCGTTTCACTATCAAGAAATTCCGGTCAAACGTTTGATTGAAGATAATATAGAAATTGAGACCAAAGAAATTCTTGAACAGAATGAAAAACAATTCGGTTTAGATTATGCAGTTAATCTTAATGAACAAATTGGAAATGTCATCTTAAAGCATACCGGCAGCATTATAAGAGAAAAAACAACATCGGAAATTTTGAAAGAGCTTATCAAAGAAATTGAAACCAGTAAACCGTCAAACGAATATATACCGACAGGAATTAAATCACTTGATAAACATATTATCGGGATTCCTAAAAAGCATATTACTGTAATTGGTGCAAGACCAGGACAGGGAAAAACAACCTTTGCACTTCAATTAAAACGAAATTTTGTAAAGCAAGGTCTTAAAGTTGGTATGTTTTCCCTTGAAATGGATTCCAAAGATTTGTTGATAAAAGATATTTCCGCAATTACTGAAATTGATTCCTTAAGTATAGAAAACAACCGATTGAAATCGAATGATTATGATAAGATTCGTAAAGCTGAGGATATGCTAAAACCGGAAAATTTTATAATCAGTGAAAAAGCATATCAGACACCACAGCAAATAAAAACCACAATTAACCAATGGAAAATCCAAAAGGGAATAGATGTAATAATTATCGACTATTTGCAGCTTGTGAAAACCGATTACAAAAAAGAACGTTATGATTTAGAAATAGGTCAACTTTCAAACGACTTAAGAATCTTTGCTAAGGAAACCGGAACACCAATAATAATTTTGAGTCAATTAAACCGGCAAGTTGAAAGCCGTTCATATTCCAGACCGATAATTTCAGACTTAAGAGAAAGCGGACAGATAGAACAAGATGCAAAACTGATTTTACTTCTTTACTATCCCGACAAGTACGGAATAAATGTTAGAGACAGAAGCTATAAAAATCAGTTCGATTTTGATATTAACGACTATCGAGATAAAAACGGAAAAGAAATTCCAAATAACAATTATTTCAATTTAATAATCGGGAAAGCCCGTTCAGGTCGTACGGGAAATGTTCACTTAAAGTATTTAGCTAGATTCCACAAATTCGAAGATATATCACGTTTAACAGATAATTATTCTGAAAATAATTTTGTACATACAGAAGAAATAAACGAGGAAATGGAATTGCCGATTTAAAGCGATTTAAAGAGTCCAATTTGAAAAGGGTACATAGAAGTATAGTCGCAAGGTTTTAATTCAACAGTAAGCTTTAAAATGCGTTTAAAACATAAAATTGAAAGGTGGTTCAAATGTCGAATAGGGGTAGTAGTAAGCTGAAAGTTATTACTTCAGAACAAAATACAGAAAATCAAGTGAGTAAAAGAGAGCCGTTTAAGGGTAAAATGCCTGTAAGAGTTTCGAAACCTAAAGATGCTAAAAGACTGCTTTCCAGACTCATTTATCAATTCCAAACCGGCGAAATAAGTTCACGAGATGCTAAAGATTTAGCTTATCTTGTTTCCGTGTATATTGCAGTTGTTAAAGACACCGAACTTGTTGAACGATTAGAAAATTTGGAGCAAAAATTAAATGAGCGATAATTTATTAAATAGGTTAAAAAAGTTAGAGAACGTCGTTAGTAAACGAGACTTGAAAGACTTTTTCGAAATGATATTTTACCAAGAGCCAAACGAAGATGTTAACATTCACCTTTCGGAAATCAACTCACGGTTTGGAACCGACTTTAACGAGAATAATTTTCAGAAATATTTTTTCTGTCTGAATGTTGATGAAAGCAAATGTTGGATTCCGAAAGAACTTTCAGGCGACCCTATCATTCTCTACATAGCAAACGGTTGCAATATTGAAGATACACTTAACGATTTACGAGGGATTAATTGATGAAAAACATTGAAAGAAGATTGCAATTTCTTGAACAAAAAATTAAACCTTATAACGGTATCAATATGATTATATTCGATTCGACAAATCCAGAATTCAACGAAGCAGTTATTGATTACCCAAAGGGGAAAAGAGAAATCCGCAAACTTGAAAAGACGGTTCCCTATAATAATTTCATAGATGAAATGAAGCAAAAAGGGAATAAATAAATCGGCACATTACTACATATCTGTTGCCTGAATGAAGAAAATATGCAAGTTCCAATAAAGAGAATAATATGAGTAATTTCACTGATGCACGAATTGGGAAAATAGAACGGGAAAATTCTTTGAATAGTTCGGTTGGTAAACCTTCGCTTAAAATGTGTTTTATCAAACGTAACAATGAATCACTCGCAAGCTGTATTAGCGAGGTCAATAAGCGCACGGGACTTAACATTACATCGACTAATTTTAGAAAATATTATTATTCCAAAACACTTTCGAAAGGTAAAGTTATTTTCTATCCAAGAGGATTGAAGATTACAAGCTTCATCGAAAAATTATTAAGGAAAAACTATGTATCGAATTGAAAGCAGATTAAAAAGAATCGAAGAAATCTTATTACCAAAGAAACAAACTATAATCACAATCAACTACAAAACTTCTGAGTCAAAACCTTCAGTCAAGATAGAGGGTAAAAGATTCGAAATTCCAAAAGGAGTTAATATTGAAGATTATATAAATGAAAAAATTGAATCACTTTGTTTAAATGGTATAATTACTTGTAGTGTTAACTCCGCTGAAAAATTACACCCCTTTTTGTCTATTTACTTTTTACAAAATTTAAATTGTATTTAATTTATAATTATCTTATTTTGAATTATCTTGATACCTATTTGGTAATTCACTTAGATTTTTAAATCCAACATTAAAAGTGGAGGCATCATGAATAAGGTAATTTTTCTATTTTCATTTTTATCATCAGTTATATTATTCGCACAGGCAAACGAAAATTATAATAGAATCGAACCCGAAATCTATAGTGGTTCAAAAGCATTTGTCTTTTCTTACACACCCTTTCAAAGCGATTTAAGTGGAGCGCATCTAAGTGAGACACAAACTTCATCAGGTAATAATTTTGATTTAATGTCAATCCAGGGGATAGGTATGAAATACTTCCCTTCAAATAACATTTCTTTGATATTTGGATTTGGATTCGGAACTGGTTCTAGTAAGTATAAAGCTGATGACGGGACAGAATACGAGACCACTAGCACTTATGTCGGAGCAGCATTTGATATCAATTATCATTTCGCTAGTCTTTATAACATCAGTTCTTATTTAGGTCTTAATCTAAACTTTGGAAGCTTATCAGATGAAAATAGAGAAATTTACTTACAACAATCACGAGATGACTATACAGCGGAATATTCCAGCTCATCATTTGGTGTAGGACTAAATCTTGGGTTTGAGTGGTTTTTTACTGAAGGTATTTCTTTAGGTGGTAAATATACTTTAGGTTTTAGAAACTACTTTAAACCAGAAGTTACCATTATTGATGAAAATGATACCTATATACAAAAAGGATTAAGTGCTACGGGATTTTTAATTGGGGCAGGAAGTGTTACTCTTTCGGTTCATTTTTAATCTTGATATATACTCAAAGTTTTCTCTAATTTATTTGAGATATAATTCAATTTGTTAAAGAACTATCCGAAAACTTGAAATTCTATAGCTCATTAACAGTAAATATTCTTGATTTCTTAGGGGGAATGGTTTGGTAAACAATTCGGAGTATTGAATCTCTGCCTAAACCAATTCCCTTCTGATGAAACCCATGAGTCAATTCATCAATAATTAAACATTTCTTTTTGTCAGGGTTTTCCTTTTGTCTTTTTAAAAATTCAATTCTCAGCTTAAGGTAGAATAACCGAGTCTCATCGAGAATCCTCAATGCTCTAAATTTGGAAATTTCTTCCGGGGTTATGACAATATCTGTTTTACTCATAAGTTGGTTTACTATTAACACGCTTTTAGTTCTAAGTTATATTCTTAGAGAGTTATTTCAGTCCATAAAAAGAGTTTTCCTACACAATAAAAAAGAAGATGTAGAAACTAATAAAAATAACGAATAAACAATGCAATCCTATTAATGTCTTTCCGGGATATTCGAACTTGAGAAAACTTGAGATTGTGGTTAATATTAAAAAATATAGTTTTTCTACACTATAAAAAAAGAGTTTATATAGAAAGTAATTTTGACATTGCTGCAATAAGAACATACGTCTAGATTAAGATAATTCTTAGACGGTAAACCTGATATAATCTGACTTTTACTAATAAAATGTTGTCTCTAAAAAATGAGATAAACTAATATTATATGGGGTGCTGACTTTTTGAAAAATTAGTGTTAATTTTTATAATCATGAAAAATAAGCAGGATATAGTTGCGAAGATAGTTTTGGGATTCATTTACGGGTTTTTGATTTTTTTGGGTTGTCTTCCGATTCTCTTTGTTATTAAAGAAGATATTAACCCAGGCAGTCTTTATACACTTGGTCGATTTACATTTTTTCTTCTGATTGCTACTTATTTATCCACCTTCATTATTGTATTAAAAAATGCGTATAAAAAAATTGAAGATGATTATTTCTCATTGAAGTTCTTTTTTTTGATTATAGCTGGTTATATAATTATTTCAATGTATGATTAGTATTTAACGGATTGAATTTATTGATACATTTAGTATTAGATTCGGTTAAATAATTTTTACCCATCTTAATATTTTCTTGCCTCTTTTTTAAGATATGCTAAATTGGAATGTAGAATTGAGAAAGTAATAAATCATAAACAATGTCCTCTAATAACAAGTTTGAAATAGAAAATTGCCTGCAAGGTTTTATTGGAGCTGGACACTCCTTTGATTTTCCTTGCGGGCTTTTTTCGTTTTAAAGCTCTTTGAATTAGTGATTTCATCAAACAAATCTTAGTGCAAAAAAGTGATGACAAAATTGATGACAAATTGATGAGTCTTTTTACTCAAATTAGCATTAAGATTTAATGAATCGGTTTTCTGATGAGTTGGTTTGTTGACTGTTAAAATTCTTGAAATATTTCGTTTTTAGCCCCGAATAGGCATAAAAAAAGGCACTCTCGGTAAAGTGCCTTATATGTTTTGAAGTGGGCAGAGACGGAATCGAACCGCCGACACAAGGATTTTCAGTCCTTTGCTCTACCGACTGAGCTATCTGCCCTCAAAAAACGAATTCAAAAATAGATGTTTTTTAATACAATTCCAAAGATATTTTTTTGCAATCGTCACTCTAGATATACAGATGCTCGGTAAAAACACTCGGGCATAACAATCTTTCAAGTTAGTCACCTAATGTGGCAACCATTACTGCTTTTATTGTATGGAGCCTGTTCTCAGCTTCATCAAATACAATCGAATGATCGGATTCAAAAACATCTTCCGTTACTTCCATTGATTCCAAACCAAACTTTTGATAAATCTCTTCACCAATTGTAGTTTCTCTGTTATGGAATGCCGGCAGACAATGCAAGAATTTAACATTCGGATTGCCTGTGTTTTTAATCATTTCCATATTAACTTGATATGGTTTCATCAAATTAATTCGTTTTTCCCATTCTTCTTCCGGCTCACCCATAGAAACCCATACGTCGGTATATAAAAAGTCAGCACCTTTTACACCTTCTTTCGGATTATCCGTCAATGTAATTTTAGCTCCGGTTTCTTTAGCAATTTCTTTACACTGCTTAACAAGTTCTTCATTCGGCCAGAGCTGTTTTGGTGCAACTGCTCTAAAATCCATCCCCATTTTAGCGCAGCCTACCATCAAAGAGTTGCCCATATTATTTCGGGCATCACCTAGATAAGCGAGAGAAACTTGATTTAAAGGTTTATCTGAATGTTCCATAATTGTTAAAAAGTCGGCTAAAATTTGTGTCGGATGAAACTCATTAGTCAAACCATTCCAAACCGGAACACCGGCGTGTGCACCGAGTTCTTCGACAATCTCTTGACCGAATCCGCGGTATTCAATTCCGTCGTACATTCTTCCGAGAACCCGCGCTGTATCTTTCATCGATTCTTTCTTCCCCATCTGTGAACCGGAAGGACCTAAATAGGTAACTCCAGCTCCCTGATCCATAGCAGCAACCTCGAAAGCACAACGTGTTCTCGTCGAATCTTTTGCGAAGAGTAAAACGATGTTTTTTCCTTTCAATCTTTGTCTTTCGGTACCGGCATATTTAGCCGCTTTTAATTCTTTTGAAAGATCAAGTAAGTATTGAATCTCTTTTGGAGTGAAATCCAAAAGTTTTAGAAAATTTCTGTTTCTTAAATTAAATGACATAAATTAACCTCAATGTAAATTTCTTAATACTCTATTTCTTTTGTTCTTCGGGATTTGCGACTATTCGTGTTCCGCAGTTATCGAGATGAATTTCTTCAACGGAAGTTATTACTGCTTCTTTCCCTCCGCCTTTCACAAATTGAACTCCGGCTAAAACTTTAGGTCCCATACTGCCTGCGGCAAATTCTCCTTGTTCATAGTATTTCATAATTTCATCAACGGTAATCGTATCCAGTTGTTTTTGATTCGGCTTATTGAAATTAATATATACTTTCGGGACATCCGTAATAATATAGAATGCATCTGCTCCGATTTCTTGCGCTAAAAGAGCTGAAGCCAAATCTTTATCGATTACGGCTTCAAGTGCTTCAAGCTGTTTGTTTTTGTGCTGAAAAACCGGGATACCTCCGCCTCCGGCAGCAATTACTATATTCCCTTTTTTTGCAAGGTCTTTAACTATTTTTTTATTTAACACATCAATCGGTTTGGGTGAAGCTACCACTCTTCGCCAACCTCTTTTGCGGGGATCTTCTTTGAAAGTCCAATCATTTGCTTTAGCGAGTAAGTCGGCTTCTTCTTTTATATAAAAAGGTCCGATTGGTTTTGTAGGCTCTTTGAATGCAGGGTCATCTCTATCAACTAAAACTTGAGTGATCAGTGAAACAACATTTTTCTTAATCTTTTCTTCGGTCAAAACATTACGCATCATTCTTTCAATCATGTAACCGATTCCACCTTGGGAATCGGCTACACAAATATCTAAAGGCATTTTGGGAATTTTGAACTTATCATAGCCGGCATCGTTTCTTAAAAGAATATTACCGACTTGAGGACCATTGCCGTGAGTAATAATTAAGTTGAAGTCTTGTTTCAACAATCCCAAAATCTTTTTACAAGTATCGTATGCGTTTTTTTCTTGCTGCTCAATAGTACCGATTTCATTGCCGCGGAGAAGTGCATTTCCACCGAATGCGACAACAGCTAACTTCTTCATAAAATACCTTTTTCTTTCAATACTTTTTCAACTGTGTTCTGACCGATTTCTTGAAGTTCATACTTAACTCTTGTAGATGGTTTGTTGATCTTCAATATTCTACCGAGATCGATAGGCGTTCCAATTACAACGGAATCACAGTCAACTTTGTTAATTGTTTCTTCAAGATCTTTCATTTGCTGTTTACCATAACCCATTGCTGGTAATAGTATGCCTATGTTGGGATATTTTTCATAGGTCTCGGTAATTGATTTTACGGTGAATGGTCTCGGGTCAACAATTTCTGCAGCACCTAACTTTTCTGCTGCAACTGTTCCGGCTCCGTACTGCATTTCACCGTGTGTTAAAGTCGGACCATCTTCAACAACAAGGACTCTTTTGTTTCTTATGATTTCAGGATTATCAACAAATAAAGGTGAAGCCGCCTCAATAACGGTTGCTTTAGGATTTACCTCTTTAATATTTTCCATCACTTCCAAAATATCCTGACCGTCTGCGGTATCAATTTTATTAATCACAACAGCGTCTGCCATTCTTAATGAAGTGTTGCCTGGGTAATAATATAATTCGTGACCAGGTCTGTGCGGATCTGCAACCGTGAATGTTACATCGGCGTGATAGAAAGAGGTATCGTTATTTCCACCGTCCCATAAAATCACATCAGCTTCTTTTTCCGCTTCTCGAAGAATAGCTTCATAATCAACACCTGCGTAAATAACACCTCCGAGAGCAATGTGCGGTTCGTATTCTTCAATTTCTTCGATGGTACATTCGTGTTTTTTTAAATCATCTAACGTTGCAAATCTCTGTACTTTTTGTTTTACTAAATCTCCGTATGGCATTGGGTGACGGATAGAAACGACTTTTTTTCCGGCTGCTCTTAAAAGCTCGACAATTCTTCTCGAAGTTTGAGATTTACCGCATCCTGTTCTAACCGCAAGAACTGAAATTAACGGCTTGGTGCTTTTGATCATCGTTTCTGCAACACCGAGTAATCTGAATGAAACTCCTGCTGCATTTACAATTGATGCTTTCGTCATCACATAATCAAACGGTACATCTGAATATGAGAATACAACTTCGTGTACATCATATTTTTTAATCAACTCAACAAGTTCACTTTCAGCATAGATTTTAATTCCATCGGGATAAAGCTTTCCTGCTAATTCAGCAGGATATTTACGATCGTCGATATTAGGAATTTGAGTTGCAGTAAAAGCAACAACATTGTAATCTTCGTTATCTCTGAAATAAACATTAAAGTTGTGGAAGTCTCGACCGGCGGCTCCCATAATAATTACATTTTTTTTAGACATGATTTTCTCCTTTTTATTCCACTGTTACACTTTTAGCTAAATTACGTGGTTGGTCAACATTCAATCCCTTTTTAACAGCAATATGATATGCCAGCAGTTGGAGCGGTATAACCGAAAGAACTGGCATAAGCATCGGGAGAGTTGACGGAATTTTAATTGTGTGTTCTACTAATTCATCTATCTTACCATTATCATCATTAGCTATTGCAAGTATTCTACCACCTCTTGCCTTAACTTCTTCAATGTTGCTTATAACTTTTTCATAAACGGAATCGCTTGGAGCAATAAATACTACGGGCATCTTTTCATCAATTAGTGCAATAGGACCGTGTTTCATTTCGGCTGCGGGATAACCTTCGGCGTGAATGTAGGATATTTCTTTTAGTTTTAATGCACCTTCCAATGCTACGGGAAATTGATAACCACGACCGAGATATAAGAAATTATTTGCTTTAACAAATTTTTCAGCAACAAGTTCAATCATATCATTTTGGTTTAAGATTTCTTGAACTTTATCAGGCAATTCCAAAATTGCTTCTGCAATTTCTTTTCCTTCAACAAAACTCATATTTTTCTTTCTAGCAAGTAAAAGAGTAATTAATGAAAGAACAATAAGCTGAGAAGTAAAAGCCTTTGTTGAAGCTACACCAATTTCTGGACCTGCGTGAATATAAACGCCTGTGTGTGATTCTCGTGCAATTGTACTGCCTACAACATTAACAATACCAACACAAAGAGCGCCTTTTCTTTTAGCTTCTTTTAGAGCCGCAAGTGTGTCGGCCGTTTCACCGCTCTGAGAAATAAAAATTACGGTATCCTCATTTGAAAGAATAGGGTTTCTATATCGGAATTCCGATGCATATTCAACTTCAACCGGTATTCCGGCATATTGCTCTATCATATATTCTGCTACCAATCCTGCATGCCAAGAAGTACCGCAAGCGCAGATAATAATTCTTTTCGAATTAGCCAATCTTTCTTCGTAACCATGAAGCCCTCCAAGTTTAACAGAACCTTCTTTAAGTACAACTCTTCCACGCATTGAATTTCGAATCGACTCCGGCTGCTCCATAATTTCTTTCAACATAAAGTGAGGATACCCGCCTTTTGTCAACTCTTCAATTGTTCCGTCAACTTCTTCAATGCTTTTCTTCAGTTCTTCATCTAAAAGAGTTTTTACGGAAAACTTATCCTGATAAATCTCCGCAATTTCATTGTCTTCCAAATAAACAACTCTGTTTGTATGAGCAATTAACGCATTCACATCGGAAGCGATAAGGTTTTCATTATCTCCGACTCCTATGACTAAAGGCGAACCTTTACGGGCAACAACTATTTTATCAGGTTCTTCTTTATAAATTGCAGCAATACCATATGTGCCATCAACTTTTGCGAGAGCAAGTCGAACCGATTCCAGCAAGCACTTTCCTTTTTTCAAAAACGTATCAATTAGATTGACTAAAACTTCCGTATCAGTATCACTAACAAATTCGTAACCTTCGGCTTTCAAACTTTTTTTGAGAACAGAGTAGTTCTCAATAATTCCGTTATGAATAACTAAAAGAGTTTTATCATTATTAAAGTGCGGATGTGCATTTACAGTATTTGGTACACCGTGGGTTGCCCAGCGTGTATGACCAATACCTATTTTAGAATCGAGATTTAATGAAGCAATTTCAGATTCTAACTCACTTACTTTTCCTTCTCTTTTGTATACTTCTGCGCCTTTATCTTCAAGGATACCAACACCGGCAGAGTCATAACCTCTATACTCCAATCTTTTTAATCCTTCAATAATAATAGGCACACTATTTTTATTTCCGATATAACCTACAATACCGCACATATTTTTACTCCTTTAGAATTGATAAAAAACAACTGTTTGGATGTTAATGGTCGGGACAATGCCTTAAGAGCATTGGATTGAGTTTCTGAAGGTAGAATTTTTCTTCGCCTGAAAAATAGTTCATACAAATTTAATTTTAATTGATATGTAAATTCAGAAATTTTGACTTGATTATCAAGGATAACCGGGTGTCAAAAAGCGATATTTCCCTTAAATTTGGCTGAATCACAAATTATTGACGGTAATTATTGTTGATTTTCAAATGGTATTGAAGTATTTTTGTGGTTCTTTGCGAGAGTGGCGGAATTGGCAGACGCGCTAGACTTAGGATCTAGTACCGCAAGGTGTGGGGGTTCGAGTCCCCCCTCTCGTACCAGTAACCCTTCATAATAAATTTCGAGGTTTAAATTGGAATCAAAAGTTAATGTGTTAGGTAATTACGAACACGAAGTTGAAGTAACGCTAAGTTATGATGAAATACAAAACGATATTGATGAAGCATATAAAAAAGAAAGAAAAAATATCGAGATGCCCGGCTTCCGTAAAGGTAAAGTACCTATTTCGATGTTAAAAAAGACATACGGAGAAGCAATTGAATATAAAGCAAGCGAATCAATCGCTCAAAAAAAGTTTTGGGATGTGGTTGATGAATTAAAGCTTCAGCCGGTTAGTATGCCGCAGCTGACTGATATAGATTTTCAGCGCGGTGAAAAACTCTCTTTCAAAGTTAAGTATGAAGTCAAACCAGAAATTGATGTGAAAGATTATAAAAATATAGATGTTGAGAAACCAATATTCAAAGTAAAAGATGAAGATATTGAAAGAGAGGTAACAAACCTTCTTAAGTCACAAGCAACTTTCGAAGAAACCGAAAAAGTTGCTGATGAAAAACATCGAGTTACTGTTGATTTACAAAGATTGGACGAAAAGGGTTTACCGATTGTCGGTCAGTCTCAGCAAGATATGCTGATTGATTTAAGTGAACCGAATATAAATCCTGCTATTTGGGAAAGCGTGAAAGAGAAAAAAGTTGGTGATGAATTTCAATTTGATTTTATTGATGAACATTATCACGGTGAAGAATTACACAGAGAAGAATTAAAATATTCGGGCACAATTAAAAAAATTGAAAAGGTTGTTCTTCCTGAAGTAAATGAAGAACTGCTTTCAAAAATATCTCGTTCAAAAGCAAAAACACTTGATGAGTTCAAACAGCAAATAAGAGAAAATTACGAATCATATTATAGCTCACAGGCTGAAAACATTGTTACAAATTCACTTCTAACAAAAGTAATAGAGAAAAACGAATTTGACGTTCCTCCCGGATACGTTGAAACAATTTTGAATAATCTTGTTGACAGTGAGAGAGAAAACGCAAAAAGATATAAAGCGCCTCATTTTGATGAGAAAGCTGTACGTGAACAATTAAAACCACGTGCAGAATGGAATGCTAAGTGGCAGATCGTAATGGAAGCAATCGCAAAAAAAGAAAATATTGCAGTTGAAGATGCAGACTTGGAAAAGTTAGCCGAAGAAGAAGCTGAAAAAACAGGCATCTCCAAAGACAAATTAGTTAAGTATTACAAAGACTCAAACAGAACATTAGCCCTTCTCGAAGAAAAAGTAATTTCTTTTCTGAAAGAAAATGCTAAAATTAATGAAGTAGATGCTGAAGAAAGAGCAAAAGAAAAAAAAGGATAAAAAATAATGAGCAAAAAAGATTTTGAAATTCATAACCAGTTAATACCCTATGTAATTGAGCAAACAGGCAGAGGCGAAAGAGGAATGGATATTTTCTCTCGACTCTTAAGAGAGAGAATTATTTTTCTTGGTACCGCAATTGATGACCACATCGCAAGTTTGATAATTGCTCAATTATTATTTCTTGAAGCAGAGGATCCCGAGAAAGATATTTACTTATATATCAATTCTCCCGGCGGCAGTGTTTCGGCAGGATTAGCAATTTATGATACTATGAAATATATACGTGCCGATGTATCAACAATTTGTGTCGGTTTAGCTGCAAGTATGGGAGCAGTTCTTTTAGCCGGCGGTGAAGACGGTAAACGTTCATCACTTCCCCACTCTAAAATTATGATTCATCAGCCTTGGGTTGGCGGACTTTCCGGACAAACTGCCGATATTGAAATCCACGCAAAAGAAATGATTAAAACCCGTGACACGATTTATAAAATTCTCGCTGAGCACACTGGCAAAACCATAAATCAAATTACTAAAGATTGTGACCGAGATTATTTTTTATCTGCTGCCGAAGCAAAAGATTATAAATTAATCGATAATGTTCTGGAGAAAAGAAAAGTACCCGGAGCAAAAAAAGATAAAGATAATAAGTAAATTATTACTGGGTCTGGACAAAAAAACCCTGTCGGATTGACAGGGTTTTTTATTTTGTGATATTTTATTTGTTCCTATTTCAAAAGTATCATCTTCTTAGTTTCCGCGAACCTCGAACCGTTAATTCCATCAGCTTCAATTCGATAGAAATAAATACCGCTGCTGATTGATGAAGCAGTTGCATCCCACCTTAATTCATAAGAACCAGAATTCATCATTTCGTCTTTTAATACCTCGACTTGTTGACCAAGAATATTGTAGACTGTCAGTCTTACATTAGCACTTACCGGTAAAGCAAACTTAATTGTGGTAGATGGGTTAAACGGATTCGGATAGTTTTGAGATATTGAATATATGTTTGGTAATTCATTTGTTTGATAGGTATTTACACCACTTACAAAAGTTGTATCTAATACATATTTTACACTTCTATACATAAGGGTATCTAAATTTTTTCCGAATAAATGATGAATACCTACCGACATAAAAAAGGCTTTCCATCCGTCAGGGCCGCCTTCACTTCGAACACCAATTATATTTGCCGAGTCAATATTCGTTGTACCGACATAAAATGATTTGTAAATATCACCGACATTAGTCTCGGTTAAATCCAACAAATCTTTACCTTGTGCTGAAAATGAAGCGCCAAAACTATTGCCTAAAACGTCCCCTTGAAAACCACGCAGGCGCAGATCATCCAAATTTTCTCTAAATTGAACTCCGAAATAATTATTCAACAACGCATCACCATCAGGTGTATTTTCTGCAATATTATCACCGGTTAAAATTAATCCATTACCTGCTTCCAAGTGATTGATCAGGAATGTTTTATCGTCACTATCCAAACCGGAACTTGATTCGCCACCGGCATTCCATAGAATTGCATATGGTTCGGTAAAACTTGACATAAAATCTTGTTCTATAACATTACCTTTTGAGGTTTCATCCCAATAAGAAAATCTAATACCCAGATCAGTTAATGATTCCATATAAGTCGCTACATTAAGATTTGCAGTTTCCTCTGAATTAACCAAAAGCAGCTTGGTTGGAGTAAGTTCGATATCTAACTTTACGCCATTTTCATCAACGTATACACTATCAAATTCAAAAACATATTCATAGGGTGGATTTAGAAACACTGCAACATTATAATAATAATCTTGAGGCACATTTAGTGTGAAGTTTCCAAAATCATCACTTACGGTTGTATAAAATTCTTTTTCATCACCAACCCATGTTGCAACAACTTCCGCATTTATGTCTATCTCCGGAAACTCAGAAGTTAAAGTACCGTTTAATAATGAGCTTTGTGCTTTTTCCAATTCAAAATCAAATGATAGAAATTGTGTATCACCGTAATCAAACGGTTGCGGGAATGAGACTTCTTGAGTTGGAGATTGTTGATACCCAAATTTAAATACATCAAAACTAAATTCAGCTTTATTCATCACAAAATTAACACTGCCAAATTCATCTGTAGGAACTTCCGTATAGACTTCGCCTGCTCTCAAACCTCTTCCGTTTGCAAGTGAACTTTGAACATCTCCTACTACAGCGCCCATTGCACCGTCATTCAGTACAACTTTAGCGTTTTCAAGCGGATTACCGGTTTCTGAATCAGTAACATTTATTTGCATTTCATAATTTGGATAAATTGCCACAGCTCCCATTTCATCATGAGGGTCCAATTCATGCTTTATTTGACCAAAACCAACCGACCAATACATAACCGAAGAAGGCAAGTTAATTCCACAACCTTCTGAACCGGCACCACTACTATTGCCATCGTCACCATTATGGCTTAATCCCATGTGATGACCTACTTCATGCATAGTAATAGTCCATAGATCCATTTGATTTGAACTTCCATCAATCGCCGGAGGATAACCGCCTGCATTATAAATATAATCCGATTCTACTGCATGGAAACCACCGACTGTGCTTGTAAATGTACTCGAGAAAGCAATAGTATTTGATCCTTGTTCAAAATTATCATAATTAGCATCAAAATAAAGTAGGTTGACACCGTCTGCTGCAACACCATTCGCTTCAGTATCGGCTCCTCTCTGAAATTCGAAATATGAACCTTCAACATTATTCCAAACTAATAAAGCTTGATCCACAACGGGTTTAAATTCATTAGGCGTATTTTCGTTTAATTGAATAATAAACGGAAGATCCTCAGGCAAATAAGCTCTATAATCTCCTGAAGTATTAGTTATAATACAAAAACCTAACACTGCCGCAGTAAAGAATACTAACACAAGTTTATTGATATAAATGTTTTTTTTCATCATCTGCCCCCTATTCCTTTGCTGCTAATATTTTAACTTTAGAATAAAGATTAGTCAGTTCGTATTCAGCTTTAAGATCTTCGCCTAATTTCTTTTTTTGCGGCTGAACAAGTTCAATATTATTGAAACTGTTCACGGCATATTTTACCCCACCGGTTTCAACAACAGAATAAGCACCCATTGCAATTGAGTGTATCCAATAATTACCTTTCCAATCAACTAAAAAGAAAAAGACTTCATCACCTACTTCATAATTTGGTTGTCCTGAGATATGACTTGTATACGCACCAACCGTACCGCCCATCTGTTTAACTTTGACAGTACCTGTAACATTTTCGCCCTTTACAACATTAAAGATTTGTAAAGTTAAGTAGGTATTAATTTGTTTCCCTTCCCACAGAGAAACTTTATCAATGATTTTACCGTGAACAATTAAGTCCGATTCGGTAGTTATTTCGTCCAATGTTGCTTTCTCTACAACTAACGCCTTTATCGTAACTATAAAGACGAAGAGGGATAAAAGCAACAGAGGAAATTTTGCATACTTCTTCATTACACACTCCCAGTTTTATGATAAAATATTTTTATAAACTAAATAATAAAGTTTTGCAAAATAGCCTTAACAATATTTTATATCAAGTACAAAACTATGATTAACCAAGACAATTTTAAGGATAACAAGGACTTAACAACCAAAATATTTCTATGATCGTCGAGAATTATATAAATTCTTTAATAATAACTCTTATCAAAGTTTGTAGAAATCACTATATTTCCGATTAAATAATTAATTAAGTATGTAATGACCACTGATCCGAAGATTGATGTTATCAGCAAATTCAGTTCTCTTTTTGATTCCGCAAGAAGTGGAAACAATAATTTTATTAATAACCTTTCTAATTTTTTAGTTACTGAATTTGAGTACCAATCAACTGTATTTTTTAGAATGCTCGATAACAACACTTTCCAGGTTCTTGGTAAATCATCGAGTGCGCGGAATATATTTTTGACCGGCAGTGAATTTAAATGCGGTGCTTGTAAACTTACTCAAAATGTATCTACCTCATTTTATTCAGACTCAAAGTGCGAAATACAAATTTCTGAATATTTAGTCTATGAAATTTGTTCAAAGTTTGATATCGATCAGAATAATTCGATTCTTTTTAAGATTGCAAAAAAATCAGCATTTAACCAAACTGATTTAGACAACCTTAAAAAACTTTCTGAGGCAATAAAGCATCTTATTAAAATTTGGCTTAATGCTAAAGGTGGGAATTTATCGATAACAGAAAAATCTTTTATCGATATTGTGACCGAAACCGCTCTAGGATTAAGAAACCCTGCTAACTCAATTATTGGCTTTACATCAATTTTAGATGAAGATAATCTTACTTCTTCTCAAGTAGAATATTCGCGGACTCTAAAAAAACATGCTCAAAATTTACTTGCTTCGGTTAATGATTTGTTGGACTTGGCAAAATATGAGTCCGGTAAATTATCAGCTTCATTAAGACGAGTTGAGTTAAAGAATTTAGTCGAACAATCTTTGGAAGTCTATCAAGATAAGAAACAAAGCGTTCAAATAGACTTTAAAATTAAATATGATGAAAATATTCCAACCCCTTTCATAACCGATCCGCAAAAATTTAGGTATATTTTTCAAACGCTGCTCTATGCTTCAATAACTTTATTGAAAAAAGGTGATCTTGAAATAAACTTTACTGCAATTAACGGTGAGAAACTTAAGGTTGAGTTAAAAACAAAGCAAGGTGGCTTTTTCTTAAAAGGAGATTTCAATATTTTTAGACCATTCGAAGCTGCTAATTTGGAGCAGTTCCGTGAGACAAACATCACGGGTTTGAGCTTCACATTGGTTGAAAAATACGTTAATATGTTGGGCGGAGAAATTTTCTTTTCCGCAGTTCCAAAAAAAGGGTTCAAATTTGTTTTCACAATAAAGAGGGAGTCAATGTCTCAATTAGAATCTACCTTATCTAACTTACCCAAACCCGATAAGCATAATAGAGTTTTGGTAATTGAAGATGACTATGCAACTTCAAAACTAATGAGCAACTATCTCACAAAATGGGGTTACGAACCCAAGGTAGTGAGTACCGAAGAGCAGGCATTCGAAGTAATTGAGAATGAGCCCTTGCTTGCGGTTGTTCTTGACATTGAACTGCCGAATACCAACGGTCTTGAACTTCTTAAGAAAATTAATGAACATCCCAACACAAAGAATACACCTGTAATTGTTGCCGCCGTTGAAGCCGACCAACAAAAAGCTTATATGATGGGCGCTGTAGAATATTTTGTTAAACCCATAAATTATAATTACCTGGTAGAAGTTTTAACAAGCTATAAACTCAGAAAGGATTCCAACATTCTATGTGTGGATGATGACTTACCAACTTTGAATTTATTAAAACAGGCAGTTAATACGGCAGGCTATTATGCAGTTGCAGAAAATATTTCTTCTAAAGTAATGGATTTAATAAAAGATAAAGACATTGATCTTGCAATTATTGATCTTGATATGCCACACCCGAATGGTTTTGAATTAATAAAAATGATTAAATCCGAAAAACGCTTTGCAAACCTGCCCATTATTATTTATACCGGTAAAGAAAATTATCAAGAGGACTTAAAACAAATAGACGGTCTTTTCGAAGATTTATTAAATAAGAAAAGCACAAACATCGAGGACCTTCAAGAAATTATCAACTCGATGATTAATAGATACGAAACTCCCCCACCTGCCGAAGAAGTAATCAAGAAAAAAGATGTTGTTAAAATTTTATTGGCTGAAGATTACAAACACTCTCAAATTATTGTTACAAGACTACTTAAGAAAAACAATTTCGAAAATGTGATTGTGGTTGACAATGGCGAAGATGCTTTAAACTATGCAAAGAAAGAAAAATTTGATTTAATTCTGATGGATATGCAAATGCCGATAATGAATGGGTTCGAAGCTACTGAGAGTATTCGCAGACTCGAAGGTTATAAAGACACACCGATCATTGCTCTTACTGCTTTTGCAATGAAAGGTGATAGAGAAAAATGTTTGGAAGCCGGTGCTACCGATTACATTCCAAAACCAATTGACAGTAAAGAGTTTATTGAAAAAGTAAAATATTACACAAAGTCTGAGGCTCAATAAACTCTACTCCGCAATTTTCTCTCTGTAATTAATTTTATATTTTTGTGATTTATAAAAAATCACCGGGTATTATTATATGATTAGTGATGATGTACGTGTACGTTTTGCCCCAAGCCCCACCGGTTATTTACACGTCGGCGGACTTCGAACAGCTCTTTATAATTATTTATTTGCAAGACATAATAATGGTAAATTTATCCTCCGCATTGAAGATACCGATCGAAATCGCTTTGTTGAAGGAGCGGTTGAAAATTTAATTAATACACTTAATTGGGTCGGACTCGAGTATGACGAAGGACCAAACATCGGTGGTGATTACGGCCCTTATTTCCAATCTGAAAGACTCGAGATTTACAATCAATATGTAAATGAATTATTAGAAAAAGGTCATGCTTACAGATGTTTCTGTTCTCCCGAAAGAATTCAAAAATTGAGAGAAGAACAGCAAGCACAAAAACTACAAGCTAAATATGACAAACATTGCTTGAGTCTTACTCAAGATGAAGTTAAACAGAAATTGGATACCGGTAAATCATATGTTATTCGTTTAAACGTTCCGCCAAGTCAACGCATACTTATTGAAGATATTGTGCGCGGACAAGTCGATTTCAATAGCGATACGGTTGACGACCAAATTTTAATCAAGAGCGACGGCTTCCCTACTTATCATCTTGCCAATGTTGTTGATGATCATTTAATGAAAATTACTCACGTTATCCGCGGTGAAGAATGGTTATCATCAACTCCAAAACATGTGCTGCTGTATGACTTTTTCGGTTGGGAGCGTCCAAAGTTTGCCCATCTTCCGCTTCTGCTTAATCCCGATAAATCCAAACTGAGTAAACGCCAGGGTGATGTTGCCGTTGAAGATTACCAAAAGAAAGGTTACTTAAAAGAAGCGCTTATAAATTTTGTTGCTCTGCTTGGATGGAACGCGGGCGATGATGTGGAATTTTATGAAATGGATAAACTTATTGAAAAATTTTCACTTGAAAGAGTTAACAAAGCAGGTGCAGTTTTTAATGTAGAAAAACTTGATTGGCTCAACTTTGAACATCTAAAGAATAAAGACAATAAAGAAATCCTTGAAATGCTTAGAGAAGAGTTAAAAACTTCAAAGTATTCCCACCAAGAATTTAGCGATGATTTTTTATTAAACGTTATCGAATCGATGAAAGAACGTGTAACTTTTGTGAGTGAGTTTATCACAAAAAGTTTCTACTACTTTGAAGCACCGAAAGAGTATGATGAGAAAACAATTCAAAAAAGATGGAAGGAAGATAGTCCCGAACTCTTAACAAAACTCAGAGATGAATTTGAAAAATTAGACAACCCTTCAAAAGAAGATTTTGAAACCACACTAAAAGGTTTAGCAGAAAAATTAAATGTCGGTCTCGGTAAACTTATCCACCCTGTACGTCTTGCGGTTTCCGGTGTCGGTCAAGGTCCGGGCGTTTTCGATTTACTTTACACAATCGGGAAAGATGAAGTTATTAGACGAATAAACACGGCTTTGGAAAAAATAAAAGTGAATTAACTATGAACGGCGAAGAAAACAAACAGAAAAATTTTATCGAAGAAATTATTGACAAAGATTTAACCGAGGGGAAATATACAAAAGTTCATACCCGCTTCCCTCCCGAACCAAACGGCTACCTTCATATAGGTCATTCAAAATCTTTATCCATCAATTTTGGTTTGGCTAAAAAATATAACGGTAAATGTAATCTCAGATTTGATGATACTAATCCTACAAAAGAAGAATTAGAATATGTTGAATCAATCAAGAAAGATATAAAATGGCTCGGCTTCGATTGGGAAGACAGAGAATATTATGCTTCCGACTATTTTGACACTCTCTATAAATACGCAGTAAAGTTAGTAAAAAAAGGAAAAGCTTATGTTGATTCATCATCCGGCGAAGAAATAAGTGCGATGAGAGGTACCCCCACAGAGCCCGGTAAGGCAAGTGTTTACCGGAATAGAACTATTGAAGAAAATTTAGATTTGTTAGAAAGAATGAAGAAAGGTGAATTCAAAGACGGTGAACATGTGCTTCGTGCAAAAATAGATATGTCATCACCAAATATGAATATGCGTGACCCGATTATGTACAGAATTCGTCACGCTTATCATCATCGAACAGGTGATAAATGGTGTATCTATCCAATGTATGATTGGGCTCACGGTCAATCGGATTCGATTGAAGGAATTTCGCATTCAATTTGCACACTCGAATTTGAAAACCACAGACCTTTATATGATTGGTTTATTGAAAATTTGGAAATCCATCACCCGCGTCAAGTTGAATTTGCCCGCTTAAATTTAAGTTACACAATAATGAGTAAACGTAAATTATTGCAGTTGGTTCAAGAAGGAATTGTTGACGGATGGGATGACCCGAGAATGCCTACTATAAGTGCGTTTAGGCGAAAAGGATATACACCGGAATCACTAAGAACATTTGCCGATAAAGTTGGTGTTGCTAAACGTGATAACGTTGTTGACTTGGCTTTATTAGAATTTACTATTCGCGAGGATTTGAACAAACGGGCGCAAAGAGTGATGGGTGTAATTAGACCGCTCAAGGTTACTATCACAAATTATCCCGATGACAAAATTGAAGATCTCGAAGCTGTTAATAATCCCGAAGATGAATCAATGGGCAAACGAACCGTCCCCTTCTGTAAAGAAATTTATATTGAACAAGATGATTTTATGGAAGACCCGCCTAAAAAGTTTTTCAGACTTTCACCGGGTAACGAAGTCCGTTTGCGTTATGCCTACATAATTAAATGCGAAGAAGTTATTAAAGATGAAAACGGAAATATTGTTGAACTAAAATGCACTTACGATCCGGAGACTAAAAGCGGAACCGGAACAAGCAATAAAAAAGTAAAAGGAACAATCCACTGGGTTTCTGCTAAACACGCTGTTAAAGCGGAAGTAAGATTATACGACAGACTATTTAATGTGGAAGACCCCGGCGGTGATAAAGAAGTAGATTTTAAAGAACACATAAATCCTAACTCACTCGAAATTGTAGAGAATGCTTTAATAGAGCCGTTTGTAAAAAATGCAAAACCCTTAGACAAATTCCAGTTTGAACGTCTGGGTTATTTTTGTGTTGATACAAAGTATACTACTGATGAAAAACTTGTTTTCAATAGAACCGTAACGCTGAGGGATACTTGGGCTAAGATGAATAAGAAATAATTTTTATAAATTTTTTTATTGTTACCAGAGCATCTAAGTCGGAGTTGTTTGTCATAATTAACACATTTTAAAATAATACCTTCCTATATTGCAGCTTTCGTTTCAAATCCATAAATTTGATTCACCCCGGTCATCTGATAAATTATTTATATAAATGTCACTTTATTTTGCAGTTACCATATCGTTAATTGTATTTTTTGGTGGACTAATAATAGCAGTCCTCTCGTCTTATTTAAGTTTTAGAGTTTCCAATCCCCAAGTTTCAAATCGGTTTAACGGAAAAATTATTTATAAGAAAAGAAGAAAAGGAAAATATATACTCAATAATTTTACCGCAAAAATTTTCTTTGCTGAAATGGAGAGGAATAAACGAGTTAAAGTAATAAATGGTTCTTCTCCCCTAACTACTGAAAAATACTCTTTTATAAAAACAAAAATATTTGATAACTGATCACTTCTTTAGTATTTTAGCAGTCTCAATTTTGTTCTTACAAAGATTTGCCGAAGTGGCGGAATTGGTAGACGCGCCAGACTCAAAATCTGGTATGGCTTAAACCATGTGCCGGTTCGAGTCCGGCCTTCGGTACTAACACGAACAAACTAATTAAGTCCGATTTTTATCATCGGACTTTTTATTATGTATACTGTCTACGTGCTTTCAAGCCTAAAAAGAAAATGGACTTATACCGGGTTTACTTCTGATCTCGATGATAGATTGTTCCGGCATAACAATGGCTACGAAAAATCCACAAAAGCGTACGCTCCATTTAAATTGATTTATACCGAGAAATGTAATTCCAGAACCGAAGCTCGCAAAAGAGAAAAGTTCTTAAAAACCGGTGCAGGCAGAAAGTTCTTAGAACAATTCAAATAACTCTGCCGGCCCGCCATTGGCGGGTAAATTCGAGCTTGTCCGCCTTCGGCGGATCCGGCCTTCGGTACTAAATAAAATCCCGATCTTTTTGATCGGGATTTTTGTTATTTGATTACTAAGTTATTTATATAACTAAAATTTTAATTTGTCTAAAAATAATATCAGGCGGCAGCTGTTTTATTAAATTTTAATTCTATAGAAATTCCATCCTTTCAAAAGATTGAATCACTTTTAAAATCTAATTAATCATCAAACTTATTGCAACGCCTCCGCCGGGTGCTAATTTTATTTGTAATTCATCAGTCATTGTGACTTCTTTATTTTCAATCTCGTAAGAGGTCGGATTCTTATCCCAATGTGCATCAGCACCGTCTTTGTAAATTGTTGCTCGATAAGTTTTGCCTTCATCTAAAAATGAAAGTGGAATTGTAATTTCTCTCGCATTCTCATCTGTTACGCTACCGACAAACCAATTGCCGGTTTCACGTTCTTTGCGAGCGATTGTTACGAACTCACCAATTTCGCCGTCAAGAACTTTTGTTTCATCCCAATTCACACCAACATCTCTAATAAATTGAAATGCGGGATGACCTTCGTAATTTTCAGGTAAGTCTGCCGCCATTTGAATCGGACTATAAATTACAACATAGAGTGCAAGCTGGTGAGCAAGAGTTGTATTAACTTGATTATCTTTTTTGTACTTGTTGAATTTTATATCAAAAATACCGGGAGTAAAATCAATCGGTCCGGAGAGCATTCTAGTAAAAGGAACAATCGTTAAATGTTCAGGCGGGTTGCCTCCGTCGCTCGCCCAGGCATTAAATTCATTTCCACGCAACCCTTCACGAGAAAGCATGTTAGGGAATGTTCTTCTCTCACCTGTATCTTTAATTGGTTCGTGCGCATCAACTGCTACTTTATATTTGGCCGCAGTCTCAATCACTTTTCTATAATGGTTAACCATGTATTGCCCGTGATGATAATACCCGTCAGGAATAATCTGTCCAACATAACCGGTTTTAACTAAATGAATTCCGAGATCTTCGCAAAGTGAAAAAGTTGCCTCCATTTGTTTTTCATAAGTAGAAATAGCAGCAGAAGTTTCGTGATGCATAATAATTTCAACACCTTTATCTTTTGCATAGCTTACAACTTCTCTTAAATTATAATCCGGGTAAGGAGTAACAAAATCAAAAATACCCTCGCGATCTTCACCAACCCAATTTTCCCAACCTGTATTCCAACCTTCAATCAAAACTCCGCCGATACCATTTTCAGCGGCAAAGTCGATGTATCTTTTTGCATTTTCAGTAGTAGCACCATGTTTACCGCTTGCCATATCCCAACTACTTTTACCGAGATGCATTTCCCACCAGATTCCTACATATTTCATCGGTTTGATATATGAAACATCAGCTAAAATATTTGGTTCATTCAAGTTCACAATTAAATTAGATTCGATTAAATCGCCTGCGCGTTCAGCAATTTGAATTGTTCTCCAAGGAGTAAGAAACGGTGTTTGTCTTTTTACTTTCCAACCGAAATCGTTACCAACCAATTCGCTTGTTAAAACAAGATTTTCGGTATCAACCCGTAAGGTCATTCCGGCATAATTATTAAGATTAGCTTCGTGGAAACTCAGATAAATTCCATCCTCGGTTTTCATAGTTACCGGAGTATTTACTGCGTTATAAGGAATATAAGTTTGCGCTAAGTTATTGTGTGAACGTTTTGAAATTGCATCAATTTCACTAACCCGAGTAGTATTATAAAGATGTTCATAAATATCCCAATCACCTGGAGTCCACCAAGTTTTATGATCACCGGTTAATCGGAATTGTGTGAGTTCTTTTGTTATTGTGACCGAATCAATATTGCGCTGCTTGGGAAAGTTAAAAGCAAATCCAACTCCATCGTCGTAAACTCTGAAAATTACGGAGAACTTTCTTTTAAGGTTGTTTTGTTCTTGTAGATCAATTTTCAACTGACTATAATCATTAACAACTTCTCTTTGCTCACCCCAAATCATTTCCCAAGTTTCCGTATCAGTTTCATGTTTAGCCCGTAAGATTTTCAAATTCTTACCTATTGGCGGCATATTCATAAATTCAAAACCGATAGTAGATGAATCGATAACTATTTTGTCTTTGAATAATATTTTATAATAGAATTGGCCGGCTTGATTGATATTAGTTTGTACCTTGACCAAGTTTTTGGGTGAACTAATTTCTTGATTGGGCTCATAACCGCAACCTGAAAAAATAATTGGCATAAATATCCATGTAATAATAAAAAGTTTTTTTAGCATAATATTACTCTAATAAATTTTATTTATGCAATAAATATAATGAAGTAGGGACAAAGAATTTATAGATAATTTGGAAATAAATGAGCTAACCTTGTTCGAGGAAGTAATTCAAGTTGTTATTTAAAACTAATTTACAATCATCATATGTGTTTATTTTAAATGGATAAACATCGAACAGATGATTAACATTTCTTTCAAAAAGAAGTTTGGAGATATACCGGTTCTGTTCAAAAGACTCATCCAGTGAACCGGAGCTTAAAATTATCTTGATTTTTTTGTATTCAGCAATAAACTTTTTATCGGTTAAACCGAATAAATAGTCCAACGGACTATTAAAATAAAGTTCGTCAGCAAAAAAACCGTTAACATAATTTTTCACATCATAACTACCGCCGATTGTAAGCAAACCTCTCGCGATGTTAGGATACTTCAGAGTAATATTCAAGGCGTGGTATCCGCCGAATCCAAATCCGGCAAAGATTAATTTATCCTCTTCGGTTTCGTAATTAGCAAAACCTATTATGTCTTGTAGAATTGTCTGTTCAAATTGTAAATACTTCTCTACTCTCTCTTCCGGTAAAATACTATGATTCATCCACGATTTAGCATCATACGAATCGGGGCAATAAACTTTAATCTTTCCTTCGTCTATATAATTAGTCAAACTTTCAATTACGCCAAAATCTTTGTAATCATAATATCTCGTATTAGCTTGCGGGAATAATATCAATGGAAGTCCTTTATCTCCAAAAACGAGCATTTGGAAATCCTCACCGATCCACTGCGAATACCATTTATGAAAGTTTTCTGTTATCATAAAAGAATGGTTTAGAAATAGAGGAAGCAATATAGTTAAGGAAGAGTTAAGTTGCTTAAATTTTTGATTGTAAATCCCGGGATTTTAAATAATCCCGGGAGTTAAGTTATTAATTACAGAAGTGTTTTAAAGCTTTGAAGTGTTTTCATATAGTTTGCTCTTTCGAAAGCGGCAGGTTCGCCAACTTTCTTTTGGCTCATACTTCCCTTCATCATATCAATTGAATCGTATTCATTTTCAGTCATCCATTCTTCAATACCGTTTAATAATTCTGTTATTCTTCCATGACCTTTTAACAGTAATTCTGAGGCTAACTGAGCAACATCACCGCCAGCCATCATTACTTTTATAATATCTTCCGAAGAATGAACACCGCTTGTTAAAGCTAAACTTGCATTTATATTTCCATACAAGATTGAAACCCAGCGAAGCGGTAATCTCATTTCGAAATTATTGCTTAAAATAAGATTAGGAACAACTTCCAATTTTTCCAAATCAAAGTCCGGTTGATAAAACCGGTTAAACAATACAAGAGCATCCGCGCCGGCTTTGTCCAATCTTCTTGCCACATTAGCCATCGATGTAAAGTAAGGGCTAAGTTTAACAGCAACAGGAATTTTCACATTTTCTTTTACGGCTTTCAATGTATCGACGTACATTGTTTCAATTTCTGAACCGGTTAAATTTGGGTTTGTAGGGATGTAATAAATATTAAGTTCCAATCCATCTGCACCGGCGTCTTCAATATTTTTTGCATATTTAACCCAGCCACCGGTACTCACACCGTTTAAGCTTCCTATAATAGGAATACTAACAGCTTTCTTTAAGTTGGCAATGTGGTCAATATATTCATAAGGTGTTAATTTGAATTCTTCAGGTTCGGGGAAATATGAAGTAGCCTCAGCATAAGCTTCCGTTCCGTATGAAAGATAGTGATCTAACTCGCCTGATTCATGGCTAATTTGTTCTTCAAAAAGAGAATAACAAATAACGGCAGCTGCACCGGCATCTTCCAATTTTTTGACAGAATCAACTGTCTCGGATAGTGGAGAAGCTGAAGGAACAATGGGGTTCTTTAGTTTCATTCCCATATAAGTTGTTGATAAATCCATTTTCACTCCAGTTTATTTTTCAAATTTTATTTCTTTTCAGATTTCCTCATATAGCATAAAACGAGAAATTTATTCGCGGAATTTTCTTACCCCGACAAAAGCCGGGGTAAGAAATGGCATTTTTATTAATTGGCACTCTCTTCCTTTTTACTGTTTTCATTTGAAGAATAATCATGACCAGCAAGCTGTTCATAGTGTTTCCATTTCTTCAATACATTTTCTTGAGCTCTCTTAAGCAATACTTTTGCTTCTTGAGGATGAGATTTGGTCAACATTTTATATCTTGTCTCTCTGTATATGTATTCTTCCAGCTTTATTTGCGGAGCTTTTGAATCTAACTTCAATGGATTTTTACCTTCTTTAATATTATCGGGGTTAAAACGGAATAAAGGCCAATAGCCGCTTTTAACTGCCAGATCCTGTTGTTCCATACCTTTAGCCATATTGATACCGTGAGCGATACAGTGACTGTAGGCTATTATCAAAGAAGGACCGTCATATGCTTCAGCTTCTAAGAATGCCTTGAGCGTTTGAAGATCATTAGCACCCATTGCAACTTGAGCAACGTAAACATTCCCGTAACTCATTGCCATTTGTGCTAGATCTTTTTTCGCATTCGGTTTACCTGCTGCTGCAAATTTCGCAACTGCACCGGTTCCGGTTGCTTTCGACATTTGACCGCCGGTATTTGAGTAAACTTCAGTATCAAGAACTAAAATATTTACATTTTTACCTGAGGCAAGCACGTGATCCAAACCACCGTAGCCAATATCATAAGCCCAGCCGTCACCACCCATTATCCAAACAGACTTTTTGATTAGATAATCTGCAAGAGCAAATAGGTTTTTAGCTTCAACAGAATCATCTTTAGAAAGAATATCTTTTAATTTAGCGACTCTTTCTCTTTGTTCATAAATACCGGCTTCATCACTCTGGTCTGCAGTAATTATTTCTTCAACTAAATCTTTACCTACTTTATCTGTAAGAGAAATCAATAATTCTTTTGCATATTCATTATTCTTATCAATCGCTAATCTCATCCCGAAACCAAATTCAGCGTTATCTTCGAAGAGTGAGTTCGACCAGGCAGGTCCTTTTCCTTCTTTGTTATGAGTCCACGGAGTTGTTGGCAAGTTGCCGCCGTAAATTGAAGAACAACCCGTAGCGTTCGCAACAACGGTTCTATCGCCAAACAACTGCGAAACTAATTTAACATAAGGAGTTTCACCACAGCCCGAGCAAGCGCCTGAGTATTCAAACAACGGCTGTAATAATTGACTTCCTTTTATTGTTGTTATTTTTGTTGCTTTTCTATCAAATTCAGGAAGCTCTAAAAAGTAATCGTAATTAACTCTTTCCTGTTCTCTAACCGGTAATTGCGGAATCATATTAAGAGCTTTCTTACCGGTTTCTTTTTTGTTCTTTGCTGGACAAACCTCAACACAAAGTTCGCATCCCGTACAGTCTTCTGCGGCAACTTGAATTGTATAAGCCATACCGTCCCAATCTTTACCTTTTGCATCGGTATATTTAAATGTTTCCGGTGCATTATCTAAGTGAGACTTAGGATATACTTTAACTCTTATTGCAGCGTGTGGGCAAACCATTGTACATTTGTTGCATTGTATACAAACTTCGGGATCCCATTCGGGAATTTCTAAAGCAATGTTTCTTTTTTCCCATTGAGTTGTTCCGGAGGGAAAAGTACCGTCAACCGGCATTCCGCTAACAGGTATTTCGTCTCCTTTACCTTCCATTATTCTCGCCAAAACGTTCTTCACATAGTCTGGAGCCTTCTCTGAAACAATAGGAGGAAGCTCGATAGAACTAGTAGCTTTTTCCGGAACTTCAATTTCGTGTAGGTTGGCAAGAGTTTGATCAACAGCCCGGAAGTTTTTGTTTACGATTTCTTCACCTTTGCTGCCGTATGTTTTCTTGATAGCCTCTTTAATTTTATTTATTGCTTCTTCTCTTGGTAAAATTCCGGAAATTGCGAAGAAACAGGTTTGCATTATTGTATTTACTCTTGCTCCCATTCCGGTTGCTTTAGCAACTTCGTAAGCATCTATTGCATAGAATTTTAGTTTTTTCTCAATGATTTCTTCTTGAACCTTTTTGGGTAATTTGCTCCAAACCTCATCTTTCGAATAGGGAGAGTTCAATAAGAAAGTTCCGCCTTCGGCTATCTTTTCCAAAACATCAAATTTTTCCAATAGGTTAAATTGGTGACAGCCAACAAATTTAGCACTTTGAATTAAATATGTAGAGTGTATCGGGTTTTTACCGAAACGCAAATGCGATATTGTTGTAGAGCCGGATTTTTTGGAATCATAAACAAAATAACCTTGTGCAAAATTGTCGGTTTCTTCACCAATTATTTTTATCGAATTTTTATTAGCGCCAACTGTACCGTCAGCACCTAAACCGAAGAACATTCCTCTAAATACGTCATCACCTTCAATAATAAATGAAGGATCAAAATCAAGACTAGTATTCATTACGTCATCTTTAATACCGACAGTAAAGTGATTCTTTGGTTCGTCTTTTTTTAGTTCATCATAAACTGCCTTAATCATTGCCGGTGTGAATTCTTTTGAAGATAAGCCGTAACGGCCGCCGACAATCATAGGCATTTGTTTAAACGGAGCAAAACCGCCGTTCATCGCTTCAACACATCCTGTAACTACATCTAAATAAAGCGGTTCACCAATTGCGCCTGGTTCTTTAGTTCTATCTAATACGGCAACTTTTTCTACTGTAGAAGGAAGAGCTTCCATTAAATGTTTAACCGAGAAAGGTCTGTAAAGTCTAACTTTAATAAGACCAACTTTTTCTTCCATTCTTTCAGACATATATTCTACGGTTTCTTGTACGGCTTCGGCACCGGAACCCATTATTACAATTACTCGCTTTGCATCGGGAGCCCCATAGTAATCGAATATTTTGTATTGTCTTCCCGTCAATTCAGCAAATTTATCCATAGCTTGTTGTACTACATCGGGACATGCGGCATAAAATTTATTAACAGTTTCACGTCCTTGGAAGAATACATCAGGATTTTGTGCTGTTCCCCTAATAAATGGTTTTTCGGGGTTCAATGCTCTCTCACGATGTTCTCTAACAAATTTATCATCAATAAGCGACTTTAAGTCGTCCGGAGTAAGTTGTTCAATTTTGTTGATTTCGTGTGAACTTCTGAAACCGTCAAAGAAGTGAAGAAAAGGTATTCTTGATTCAAGAGTCGATTTGTGAGCAATGGCGGCTAAGTCCATGACTTCTTGAATTGAACCAGAAGCCAATAATGCGAAACCTGTTTGTCTTGTCGCCATCACATCACTGTGATCTCCAAAGATGGAAAGAGCTGATGCAGCAACAGATCGTGCCGAAACGTGAAATACTGTTGGTGTAAGCTCACCGGCTATTTTATACATATTAGGAATCATCAAAAGGAGACCTTGCGATGCAGTAAAAGTTGTTGTTAATGCGCCGGTTTGAAGAGCACCGTGCACTGCACCGGAAGCACCGCCTTCGCTTTGCAATTCGGAAACAAGCGGTACGGTACCGAAAATATTTTTTTTACCGGCTGCCGCCCAAGCGTCCGATAATTCACCCATACCGGAAGATGGAGTAATTGGATAAATTGCAATTACCTCGCTGTTATGAAATCCTACATAAGCAGCAGCTTCGTTTCCATCAATTGTTATCATTTTTCTGCCCATAAAGCGTACCTGTATTTATTTATGTTATTGTTTTGTCTTTAGTCTTGTACGAACTATTTCTCAAATATTGCGCCACAATTAAGAGTATACTATCTTCTTATTTCCTCTAAAAACGCGCTTTTACGGCAATAATAAGACTTGTTATCCATATTCTTTAAGAAAAAAGAGTCTTTTACTCTTAATTTTGAGAATAGAGAAACAAATCAAGTGTTAAGTATAGCTATTTTTTAGGAGATATTAAAGACCTTCTTATCGGAATCAGTATTATGATTTAGATAATTTTCGTAGTAATAAGCTCAGAAGTGTATGGCTGATAATTAATTTAATCTATCATTTTTTGCTTTAGATTCTTCAGCCATTTTCACTTTGTATTTCAAAATTTTCTTCAGAAGTTCTTCGTCTGAGGTTCCAATTATTTCAGCTGCAAGAATTCCCGCATTTTTAGCTTGATCTATTGCAACAGTTGCAACGGGTACACCGCCCGGCATTTGAACAATTGAAAGAAGCGAATCAAGTCCGTTAAGTGCTTTACTTTTAACGGGAACACCAATAACAGGAAGCGGCGTAAATGATGCAGTCATTCCCGGTAAATGTGCTGCCCCTCCTGCACCTGCAATGATTACTTTCAAGCCTCTAAGGTGAGCAGTTTTTGCATATTCTGTCATTAAATCGGGTGTTCGATGAGCCGAGACTATTTTTACTTCGTATGGAATTCCAAATTCTTTTAGAGGTTCGAATGCTTTTTCCATTGTGGGAAGATCGGAATCACTTCCCATTATTATCCCAACAAGTGGTTTGTTTTCCATTTTCAACTCATTAATTTTATAAAGTTTTTCATTGCGATCTTTCTTACCTCTATGTATTCTTTGCGGGAAATTGTTCACGGATTTTGCAAAGGCTATGAACTTGAGGAAAGCAGAGTTTATTAAATAATTATTTTCTTTTCCATAGATTTTGCTTTTCGCAATATTGAGTTCAAATTATCTCCAACAATCGTGATATGCCCCATCTTCCTGCCGATACGCGATTTTTCTTTCCCGTAAATATGGAGATGCAAATCGTCCTTGCTTAAACTTTCTTTGTAATTTTGAACCACTCCCCCTCCATCTCGTTTTCCTAATAAATTTATCATTACAGCGTACTTCTTAATGAGTTCAGTAGAGCCAAGCGGCAGATTTAAAACTGCACGAATGTGATTTTCAAATTGCGAAGTTACGTTACCTTCAATAGTGTAATGACCCGAATTATGGGGACGAGGTGCCATTTCATTTACTAATATTTTCCCACGTGCATCAAGAAACATTTCTATCCCGAACAATCCATAACCTTTCACAGCTTTCACACATTCAGTTCCAATCTCCTCTGCTTCCTTTATTTTTCTTTTAGAAATTTGTGCCGGTGCAATGCATGTGTATAGGATATGATTCTTCTGTATTGTTTGTACAACCGGGTATGTACGAATTTCATTTTTTGTTCGTACTACCATTATCGCAAGTTCTTTTTGGAAATTAACAAATTCTTCTGCCATTAATTTTGCGTGGCGATTGGTTAATCTCTTAAAAGATTCCCTAAATCGTTTGTCATTATTAACATCTGCGTTTCCGTAACCATCATATCCCATTTTTCGGGATTTCAAAATAAATCTTTTGCCAAGTAATTCTGCAATTTTTGTATAATCGTCTTCGGATTCAACTTCCAAAAACTTCGGTACCGGTATTCCTTTCTTCGAAAGTGTTCTCTTTTGAGTAAATTTGTCCTGGATCAATCGAATTGTATAAGATGAAGGAACCACATTCTTACCAAGGGTTTCAATAAATTTTAATCTTTCTGCATTAATAAACTCATTTTCAAGCGTAATCACATCGCTTCTTTTAGCAAACTTTTTGAGAATTTGATCATCATCAACCCATCCAAGAAATTCATTGTGAGTTAATTGTCCTGCCGGTGAGTTTTTGATTTTCTCTAAAATTGCAACTTGGAAACCGAGTTTATAAGCTTGAAAGGCGGACATTCTTGCCAATTGCCCACCACCCAATATGCCGATAGTTTTTGTTTTCACAAATTTTGAAATCGTGTTGAAAATTGTTCAAAATTAGATTTTAATGAGATAATAAACAAATGGATAATGTTAAGAATAAAAATGAATGAAAAAATTGGTCATTCTCTTTTCGTTAATTTTCCAACACCGGAAATATTTGAGTCGACTTCTACTACATCGCCAAAATAATCGATATTACCCATACCGGATAAATCAGCAGTTAATTTTTCGGAAGCATATACTTCAGCAAAGGATGCACCGCTTGTTTCAATGTCAACAAAACGAGCGTATAATTCTCTTGCTTCAAGTCTTCCGGCGCCTGATAATTCTGCGTTAAACTGCTCAACTTTACCTTTCAACTCAATAAAACCTGCCCCGCTTAAATCAAGATTAAAATTCTGCTCATCTATACCGTTAACATAAATATTACTAATACCTGAGGATTCGATTTCCTGAAGTTCCGGCGTAGTTAATACAATTCTAATTTTTCTTTTAGGTGAAATGCTTCGTGATGTTTCTATTATTAATCTATCGTTTATCACTTCGGTTTTGATGTACTTCAGAAGATTATCTTCCGCAATAATTTCCATAGATACATCGGAACCGACTTCAATTTCGAGATTGTATGCACCTGAAACTTCGAGTTCATCAAATTCTTTAATCTCTCTAGTTTCAGTCACAACAGTTCCACTTCCTTTTATTCCCCTTTCTCTACACCCTAAAACAATTACAACCAGCACTAAGCTTAAATAAAATATTGTCTTCTTCATCATAATCTCATTTTTGATTTTTAGACGATAGTAAAATAAAAATGTTCGTACAATAATATAACAAATCGCACCAATTATTAAATTTAATATTACAATTCAAATTCATATCTTTACACATTATAGTCGATGTATATAAATCATGACAACAGAAGAACTCAATACACTTCAAGAAGAAGCTTACGATCATCTATGGAACGGTAGATATAGAATGGCGCTTGAAGCGGCCAAAAAGGTCTACCGCGACCGCCCCGATGACAGCGAATCTGCAATTTGTTTAGCATGGGCATTGCTTGAAAACGGCAACCCGGTTAAAGCAATGGAATACGCAAATCTTGCAGTTGAATTGAAAGGTGATTCGGTTAAAGCTCATCTCTACCGCGGGTATCTTTTAATGAGAATGAGCATTTTTGAAGGAGCTGTATCGGATTTTGATTTCGCAATTCATCAACAGAAAGAATCATTAGCTTGGGCTTACTTAAATAGAGCACGCACTTTAGCCGGAATGGAAAAGTTTGCAGAGGCTGAAAAGACATTTGAATTAGCTTTATTAATAGACCGAGGGAAAAATCCATCTTGGGCTGAAAGTAAGAAGTGGTATATTTCAGCAAAAAAACTAAACGAAGGTTCAGAAAAAATTAATTCGGAAAATGTAAAAGAGTATTTGCTGAAGTGCAATGAAGCCATAAAACACAAGGAATATTGGTATGCCCTAAAAGTAAGCCGGATTATCAAAGAGAGTTCATTCGCTAAAAAAGATGAAAAACTTTCTGCGGAATTCGCGGAACTTGAAGCAATGTTTTACCTTTATCAATTTAGACCTGCCCTTAAAATTGCCGAGTCTCTCAAAAACAAGTTTAAGAAAGACGATAAGTTCAATAGTATATTTAATTCTCTAAAAAAATTCATTTCTCAGGAAGAATCGGAGCAGCTTGAAAAAGAACTCTCTACTCTTGGAAATGCTGATGAATGTAAATCGAAACGGAAGACCGGCTCTCACGAAATCTCCGGGAAAACTCACGCCTTATTTTTTCCAAACAAAAATGCGGATGTCTTTTCGGCAAAAGTATTTGATGCCGATGATATTAACGAGAACGGTAAACGTACATATCTTTTGTCAATTGATCATTCATCGGTAAAGAATATTGGACTGGAAGTAATTTTCAACAACCCCTACTTCGATACAGCTAACAAAAATTTCGATTGCAAGTTGGTTTGGTATCTAAACGATTACGAAATAGCCGTAACACCTTTCAAATTAAGCGTGAAGAAGATTTGGGATTCAGTCATTTTTACTCAGACTCTTGAGACAGGCAACAAAATTAAACTAAAACCGGGTCAAGGCAGAGTTGATATATACATAGATAATTTCAAAATAAGCGAGAAGTGGTTTGTTGTTGGGGATAGAAATATTAAACAGCACACTGAAGCACCTAATGTTCCTCACGATTCAAAACCGCCACAGACAAAAATCAAAGAAAATGAAATAGACATTGCAGCACAAATTCACGAACCGGATTCAACAAAAACTTTGGATGAATTACTTGAAGAATTGAATAGTTTCATTGGACTTAAAAACGTAAAAAATTCGTTAAAGGATTTTGTTGATTACCTCAAGTTCATAAAAGAAAGACAAAAGCAAGGATTGAAAGGAGATGACAAATTATCACTTCATACTTTGTTTTTGGGAAACCCGGGAACCGGTAAAACAACAGTTGCGCGTTTACTCGGTCAAATCTTTAAAGCAATGGGTTTGCTTGAACGAGGACATGTAGTAGAGGTCGACCGTTCAAGCTTAGTCGGTCAATTCATCGGTGAAACAGCACAAAAGACTGAAAAAGTTATTAGCGAATCACTCGGAGGAGTTTTATTTATAGATGAAGCCTACACACTTGTAAAAAAAGGCGGCAGCGGTCAAGATTTTGGGCAAGAAGCAATTGATGTTCTCCTTAAGCGAATGGAAGATAAAAAGGGTGAGTTTATCGTTATCGCCGCCGGTTACCCCGAAGAAATGACGAATTTTATGGATTCCAATCCGGGGTTAAAATCCCGGTTTACTCGTACCTTTATTTTCGAAGATTATTCACCTGATGAACTGTTAGAAATATATATTCGACAGCTTAACAAAGAAGAATATTCCATCAAAGATGAAGCAAAAGAAATTGTTAAAAAACATTTCGTAAACTTATATAGAAAGCGCGATAAATCATTTGGCAATGCTCGCCTCTGTATTCAATTTTTCGAGGATACTAAAATTAATTTGAGCAAACGTTACCTTAGCTTGGATAAGGAGAAGCAAACCAAAGAACAAATGACCACAATCTTCCCCGAAGATGTTGAGAGACTAATTGTTGCTGATGAACATACTGATGAAGTAAAAATACCCATAAATGAAGAGGAACTTGAAGAATCTTTAACCGAACTTCATAGCTTAATAGGAATAGATTCAGTTAAAAAAGACATAAAGGATATTGTAAAACTTGTGCGCTATTACCACGAACAGAATGAAGATGTAAGCGATAAATTTTCTTCTCATATTTTGTTTATGGGAAATCCGGGCACGGGCAAAACCACCGTTGCAAGAATTGTAAGTTCTATTTATGCCGCTCTCGGTATATTGAAAAAGGGGCATATGGTTGAAACGGACAGGCAAGGATTAGTTGCAAGCTATGTAGGTCAAACTGCAGAAAAAACAAAAGCAATAATAGATAAAGCAATGGGCGGTACTCTATTTATTGACGAAGCATATGCTTTAGTTAAAAAAGATGACGCTGGAAATGATTTTGGACACGAAGCAATAGATGTATTAATAAAGCGTATGGAAGATGATCGTGGTAAATTTATAACAATTGCTGCAGGTTATACTGATGAAATGAAAACATTCTTAGACAGTAATCCCGGTCTACGTTCACGCTTCACAAAAACGTTCATGTTCGAAGATTACAATCCCGATCAACTGATGGAGATTACTCTAAATAATTTAGCCGATTCAAATTTGAAACTAACCGAAGACGCAAAAGAAAAGTTGCTGAAATATTACAACGAACAATATAGAAATAGAGATAAAAATTTCGGTAATGCAAGAATTGTTAGAAATGTAGTTGATAAAGCAAAGCAGAATTTACTGCTTCGAAAAGCCGAAAAAGATAATTCCCAAAAGAAAGTTGAAGAAAATATTATTATTTACGATGATATAAAAGAAATAATCGATACCCCCGAACCGTCTTCGAAATATGAAATAAAAGGTGACCCGGAAAAGTTGGAAAAAGAATTAGAAGAATTGAATTCTTTAACAGGTCTCAAGTCGGTAAAAAGCAGTGTTGAAAAATTGATAAGCTCATTAAAAGTAGCCCAATTAAGAAAGAAGCAAGGTTTAAAAGTAATAGAAAAAAGCCTACACTCAGTATTTGTAGGAAATCCCGGCACCGGTAAAACTACTGTCGCAAGAATATTAAGCAGAATTTATAAAGAGCTCGGTTTGCTCGAAAAAGGTCACCTTGTTGAAGTAGATAGAACCGCACTTGTTGCCGGATACCAAGGACAAACTGCAATAAAAACAGACAAAATAATTCAGCAAGCCTTAGGCGGTACTCTTTTTATTGATGAAGCTTACACACTTGCAAGAGGTGTAAACGATTTTGGACAGGAAGCTATTGACACTCTATTGAAACGGATGGAAGATTTTAGAGGGCAGTTTGTAGTAATCGTCGCCGGCTATCCCGAAGAAATGAAAAGATTTATCGGTTCCAACCCCGGTTTACAATCGCGTTTCGAAAACTTTTTTGATTTTGAAGACTACACGGGAAGACAGCTTCTTGAAATATCGGCAGAGATTGCCGTGCAGCACGGTTATAATTTGGATGAAGGAGCATTACAATTAATGCTCGAAATTTTTCAAAATCTTTATGAAAATAGAAATAAGAATTTCGGTAACGCACGTACCGCAAAAAATATTTTATACAAAGCAATCAGCTACCAAGAAGAAAGAATTTCGCAAATGTTTGAACACAGCAAAGAAGATTTAATGACAATTCGTTTTGAAGATGTAGAAAAAGTTAAAAATGAACTTATCAATTAATCCTTCCGCATATGCTTAAAATAGAAAACTTATCAAAATCGTTCGGCAGCTTTAAAGCGGTAGATAATATTTCACTTAACATTGAAGCGGGTGATTTATATGGTTTTCTCGGTCCCAACGGTGCCGGAAAAACAACTACAATAAAAATTATAACCGGTCTTTATTCCGCTACAAGCGGTAAAGTATTTATTGATGGAATTGACATTAGCGAGAATCATATTGAAGCAAAAAAAAGAATCGGTTATATACCCGACCAGCCGTTTATTTATGAAAAACTTACTGGCAAGGAGTTTCTTTACTTTTCGGGTGGTTTATATCAAATCCCAAAAGAAAAACTGACTAAGAAAATTGAAGAATTAGTTGATACACTGAACATAGGCGAGTGGATTAATAAACGCACCGAAGAATATTCTCAAGGAATGCGACAGAGAATTACAATAGCTTCCGCCCTATTGCATCAACCAAGATTGATCGTAGTTGATGAACCAATGGTTGGACTCGATCCGCAAAGCGCACATATAATCAAAAACCTATTTAAGAAGTTGACAGATGAAGGCACAGCAATTTTTATGTCGACCCACTCGCTTAATGTTGTTGAAGAAATTTGCAGCAAGGTTGCGATAATTCATAAGGGACAAATAATTTTCAATGATGAAATTGATAAACTGTACGAGCTAAGAGAAGATATGGATGGAAATATAGAACAGATTTTTATACAACTTACAAACTAATGGCAATTATTTTTCACATACTTAAGTACAAATTCCTTTCTTTCGTTAAAATCAATACAACTTTTGATACTTCGATGCTTATAAAAAATGCCGGGAGTTTTATAGTTTATTCGGCTTTTGCAATTGGTGCTTTTTTCTTTTCATACAGTATGGTTGAATATTTATTGGAGATTATGAAAATCGGTTTGTTTTTGCTGCACGAATTTTTCTCAATTACGCTTTTCATATTTTTTATCGCTATCAACGTAGGCAATATTATTGTTTCATACTCAACGCTTTATAAATCTAATGAAGTTAATTATCTCTTCACCAAACCAATATCCCCTTCTTCAATTTTTGTTATTAAATTTTTGGATAACTTTTTTTACAGTTCATCTACATTGATTTTAATCTTGCTTTCTGTTTTAGGCGGATATGCATATTATCTCGATCTGAGTATTATGGATGTGATTATAATATTCCTTTTTAATTTTATTCCTTTTATGCTTTCTGCCGCTGCGTTAGGAATAATTGTACTTTTAATAATTGTAAAACTTTCTACCGTAATTGGGCCGCGTTTAGTTATATTTACCCTAATTGGTTTATACATAATATCAGTTGTTATTTTTTTCGGAATAATATCTCCGGTTGATTTAGTAAATAAAGTAATGGAATATTATCCTAACGTGGATATGTACTTTGGTAAGATGCTGCCTGCAGAATTGCATTATCTTCCCAACCATTGGCTTTCCGAATCTTTGTACTGGATTGCACGCGATAGTTATACCGTAGCCGGTAAATTCTTTTATTTGCAAATTGTTACGTCAATCGCTTTGCTTACTATTGCTATGATTACCGGGATGAAATGGTATCACAAAACATGGTTTTACGAAATTAAACTTAGAAGCAAAAATGTAAAAGCAGATCTGAATAGATTCTTTTCTTTCAAGAATAGGTCAAAGCTGTCCGGTAAATTTGAAATAATTTTCAAACGAGAATATCATTTATTTTTTCGTGAACCAACGCAAGTATTTCACTTTGCAGTATTGGTAATTCTGATTTCTGTGTTCCTTTCGAGCGTTGGTAGTTTGGTTAAACTGGGAGGGTTGAATATATTTTTGCAGACAGTCATTTATCTCTCGGTCTTCATTTTCAACACATTTATGATTGCTACATTATCACTTAGATTCATTTTCCCTTTGATGAGTCTCGAAGGAAAAACTTTTTGGAAAATTAAGTCCGCACCAATTTCTACAATGCAATTTCTACGAATAAAAATAGCACCCTATTTAATTATTATACTATTAATTTCCACGGTCATTACAATTTTTGTAAATCGTTTTTTCAGTTTTGAACTAATGCTTATAATGCTTTTCGTAAATGCCGTTGTAACAATCAGTTTGGCTTCAATTAATTTTTCACTCGGTGCATTGTTCGTTAATTTCAATGAAAGAAATCCGATTCGTATTGCTTCTTCGCAAGGCGCTTCTCTTTCATTTTTACTCAATCTAATTTATATGGTTATATTGATTATTTTGTTTTATATGCCGATTAATTTTTATTTTGACGGATGGATACGCAGCGGCAATGCTGATTATGAATATATTATCATTGCATGTTTTTTACTGCTTATTATGATGATGATAATTTTGACTATTTCCCATTTCATTTTTAGGAAAAGTCTTGCTAAAGATTTTTAATTATTTTGATAAACAGCATTAAATAATATTATTAGATTTAACAACTGAGGTGAAAAAATGTTTTTTAGAAATTTATTCATCGTTGCTATGTTCGCAGCTTTTGTATTTTCTTTGAATGCACAGGTTACTAATACCCAGTTAAATGAAGAAATTAACTCACTTAAAACTGATAACGAAAATCTTCAACACAGACTTGATGTTTTAGAAAAGAAAATCGATGACATAATTTGGTTTGAAAGAGTCGGTGATGTTGCATACATTGATAAAGTTTATATGTACGGTCCGCCGCTTTGGAAGGAGAAAAATCCTAATGCAATGGGCGCCGGCAACCCCGTTAAATTTTGGAGCTATATTTTCTTCCCCAAAAATATTGATTACAATAAAGAATACCCTTTGATAGTTTTCCCTCACGGGGGCGTGCATGCAGATTTTACAACTTACTATACTCACATTGTTCGTGAGTTAATTTCGCAAGGATACATTATCGTTGCCGCAGAATACCGCGGAAGTACGGGTTACGGTAAATCTCATTATGAAAAAATTGATTACGGAGGTTTAGAAACAGAAGATGTTTATTACAGCAGAAATTATATGATTGAAAACTATGATTTTGTTGATGAAGATAGAGTTGGAATTATCGGCTGGAGTCACGGCGGATTAATAACTTTGTTTAATATTTTCGATCACCCGGACGATTACAAAGTAGCTTTTGCCGGTGTTCCTGTAAGTGATCTTATTGCTCGGATGGGATATCTCACTCAGGATTACCGCGATTTGTATGAAGCGGATTATCATATTGGTGAAAGCGCTTATGATAATGTTGAAGAATACAAACGCCGCTCACCCGCATGGAATACGCATAAATTTAAGAACACTCCCCTTCTAATTCACACAAATACAAATGATGATGACGTAAACGTTCTGGAAGTTGAGCACTTAATAAAATCACTAAAAGCAGAAGGGAAAAAATTTGAATACGAGATTTTTGAAGATATGCCGGGCGGACATTCTTTTGACCGCATCGATACAAAAAAAGCAAAAGAAATTAGAGTGAAGATTTATAAGCACTTAGCTAAATACTTAAATCCCGATAACCCTATTAAATCAATTGAAGATATTAACAAAGCCGGTTACTTAAATAAAAAGGAGTAATAATGACTTTTTGTAAAATACTTAGAATCGTTTTTTTACTTGCAGTATTCAATTTATTAATGGTGACAATAGTTTCAGAAGATAAACCGGATTGGAAAGATGGTGTTCCGGAAGGATGTACAACTATTACGGTTGGTAAATTAGCAACTGCCGACGGATCTGTTATGACTTCTCATACTGATGATTCTCATCGTACTCGATCGTGGCTTGATATCGTTCCGGCTCAAAACCACCCCCAAGGTTCAACCACTACGATGTATTTACGCAAGCCGTATGATTCATTAGCGATGCCAACGTACAAACACGAACCCATTGGAGAGATTCCTCAGGTTTCACATACATACCAATTTATAAATACGGCTTACCCGTCAATGAATGAACATCAATTGGCAATTGGCGAAACAACATTCGGCGGAAGAGAATCATTACAGTCGGAAAAAGGATTAATAGATTGCCAAAGGTTATGCCAGCTGATGCTTGAACGCTGCACAACCGCACGTGATGCAATTAAAACTGCCGGCGAACTTTTGAAAAAATACGGATGGAACGATGCCGGAGAAACTCTAACAATTGCCGATACAAAAGAAGTTTGGCATCTGGAAATTGTCGGTCCCGGTAAAAACAAGGTAGGTGCAATTTGGGTTGCTCAGCGTGTTCCCGATGAGCACGTCTCCGTAGCAGCGAACGGTAGTCGAATTAGAGAAATTAATTTGAATGAACCGGATTATTTTATGGCATCGGAAAATGTATTCCAAGTAGCGCAGGACAGTGGTTGGTGGAATCCTGAAAATGGTCCTTTTGAATTTTGCTATGCTTATTCTCCGGGAAGCAGAGAAACTTTCTCCACAAGAAGAAGAGAATGGCGTGTTCTTTCGCTTGTCGCTCCATCATTGAACTTGCATCCAAATTCGGAAAACTATCCTTTTTCCGTCAAACCGGATGAACCAATCACCAAAGAAAAAATGGTTGAAATATTCCAAGATTACTATGAAGGAACCGAATACGATATTGTAAAAAATATTACTCAAACCCGCGACAGCGGTAAAGTAGTAATATCTCCTTTTGCTAATCCGTTTATGCCCTATGATATGTATGAACTATTTAAAATTAACGGCGGATGGAACAAACTCGGCGAAAGAACTCTTGCACGTTGGTACACAATGTATGCAACTATCACACAATCAAGAGATTGGCTGCCCGATGAAGTTGGCGGTGTGGTTTGGTTAGCATGGGATAATGTTGCTACTTCCGTCTATACTCCAATTTATGCTAACATTACTGAAGTAAATAAATATTTCAAAACACCCGGAAGAATAAACGGTTACACACACGATTCTGCTTGGTGGGCTTTTAACCGGTTGGGAACTTTAACAGCACAGCGCTGGGGAGATATGAGGCACGATGTACGTGCAGTTTGGGATCCCTTGCAAGCTGAACTTTTTGCCAATCAAAAGGAAGTTGAAGAAAAAGCACTTGAGTTATTAAAAACTGATAGAAATGAGGCAATAAAATTCTTAACTGACTATACTAACCAATGGGGCATCAAAGTCGTTGAGCGTGCATGGAAACTCGGTGATGAACTTTGGACTAAGTACGATGAGAAATTCTAAATTCAAAGCAAGAGATTCCATCTTTTTAAAAAGATGGGTCTCTTGATACATTCTTTCTTAAACGAAGGTAATATGAAAAATGCTCTGTTAATATTTTTAGTCGCACTACTAATTTCTTGTACACAACAAGTTCCGGAAGATGTGGATGATAAATACATTCCACCCCCAACTTCGGTTGTAGATAAGCAGTTCAATTTTCATATTGTTGAACCCGGAATTTGGCGTTCATCTCAACCAAACAAAGAATCATTACTTAGGATGAAACAGCACGGTTTGAAAACAATTATCAATCTGCGCGGAGATGAAGAAACGGATATTTGGGAAAGTGGTTTAGCTGATAGTCTTGGTATAAATTATTTTTCAAAACCAATTGATGCAAGGAAAAAACAAAACTTAGATTATCTTAAAGAAATTCTCTCGATTGTTGAAGACACAACAAATCAACCTGTATTAATCCACTGTCTTGGAGGAAAAGACCGCACAGGATTAATAGTAGGAATGTATAAATTGAAATACACCAATCTCACCTTCTCCCAAATCAAAAAAGAAATAATAATGTACGGGCACGACCAAAAAGATTTACCCGAAATTTTCAAAAGTCTCAAAACCTTTGCTGCAGAGATTAGAAAATAGATGGATTAGTCTTCTATTTATAATACAACAAGAAAAAAATAGACTTAAATAAGACATTAGGTTATTTTTTTGTTACCCTCGTAAACAAAATAATGAAAAACAAATGAGAGTTTTCTTAAAAGCACTACTTTTTATAATGCTGACTGTTTCAATAATTGCCCAAGAGGAACAGCAAATGGAGCAATCACAACAAGACGCAGCAATGAAAGCGTGGAATGACTTTATGACTCCAAGTAATGAACACGCAATGCTTGCGAAAGGAACAGGCGAATGAAAAGTTTCACAAAAGTTTTGGATGATGCCCGGTAGCGAACCAATGGAAACCGAAGGCACTGCCGTCGGAAAAATGATTATGGGCGGCAGATACCTGGTTGTAAATCATTCGGGGAATGTGATGGGTATGCCGTTTGAAGGTATGAGTCTCGAGGGTTATGATAACGCTGCTGAAAAATTTGTATCCATTTGGGTTGATAATCTCGGTACAAGCGTTGCATATTCTGAAGGTCATTTTAATGAAGAAAGCGGACTTCTCGTTTATGAAGGTTCAATGACCGACCCAATGACTAAAGAAGCTGCTTGGTTTAAGCAGACAATGAAAATAGTTGATGATAACAATCTCTATTTTGAAATGTTTATGAAAGCTCCGTACGGTACCGAATTCAAAAATATGGAAATTTCATTCACTAAAAAGACTATGTAGATAATCAAAATATATTTTAATACTAAAGGCAGCTCCAAGGCTGCCTTTTTTATTCTTCTTAAAAATTCCGTACTTTTGCCTTTCATTTCTATTAATTGAGGAAAATTTGGAATCAGTAGTTGAGTCAAAGCACGGGAGCGATGTAGTTGAGCTTTCGATAAAAGGTAAAAAATATTTACTTATTGGAACAGCACACATTTCAAAAGAATCGGCTGATCTTGTACGAAAAGTAATTGAAGATGAAAAACCCGATGTTGTTTGCTTAGAACTTGATGAAAAACGTTACCAATCTTTAAACAATAAAAAGAAATGGCAAGAACTCGATCTTAAAAGTGTTATTAAAGAAAAACAGCTTTCAACTTTATTAATAAATATCCTCCTCGCTTCTTATCAGAAAAAACTTGGTGAAAAACTCGGTGTAAATCCTGGTGTTGAGCTTTTAGAAGCAGCAAACACTGCAAAAGAAAATAACATTCCGATTGAACTTTGTGACCGAGACGTACGTGTAACATTGCGTCGTGCCTGGAAGTCAATGTCCCTTTGGCAAAAGATGAAGTTCCTTACAGCCGGACTTGCCGGTGTATTTGAAAAGGAAGAACTAAATGAAGAAAAATTGAAAGAGCTCCGGCAAAAAGATATGCTAAACGAGATGATGTCTGAACTTGGTAAAGCTATGCCGGTTCTTAAAAAAGTGTTAATTGATGAACGGGATATTTACCTTTCTCAAAAAATTAAGGAAGCAAAAGGTAATAAAATTGTTGCAGTTGTTGGGGCAGGACATTTAAATGGAATTATTGAACGAATGGAAAGTAACAAAGATGAAGATTTAGCTAAATATGATGTAATCCCGCCCGTCTCACCTATTTGGAAAGGAATTGGTTATGCAATACCGGCTTTGATAATCGGTGCAATAATTTACATTGGAATTACAAAAGGAAGCCAAGCTGCAAGTGATAACGCAATTTATTGGATATTGGCAAATGGAATTCCAAGCGCACTTGGTTCGGCAATTGCTTGGGGACACCCTCTTACTATTCTTGTTTCATTTATTATAGCTCCCTTTACAAGTTTAACTCCGTTAATCGGTGCAGGTTACGTTGCAGCTTTTGTTCAATTAATGTTAGTCCCTCCAAAAGTTAAAGAATTTGAAACAGTTAGCACAGATGTATTGAAAGCAAAGAACTGGTGGAAAAACCGTTTGTTGAGAATTTTACTCGTCTTCTTACTTGCCAGTCTTGGCAGTGCATTAGGTACATATGTCGGTTTATTCCAAATAATTAAAAATTTGTTTTAGTGATTTTGTTAGCTTACATCTATTCTTGGACTACTAATTATCTTACAAAACTTAATTCAGATTAGTTGTGTTTCTTGTTTCAACGGATCAATCTATTTGTAGTTTTATTTACAATCTCTCAAAGATCTCTTCCTAATTGATAATTAGGTCCGTTTCCCCTGGATTGCTTTTCCTTTATTAACAATTAAAAAAAATCTTGTAATTTTAATGGAATAATTGGAGTCATTTTAATAAGAATTTTCTTTATCTTTAGATCAAACTTGAACAACAAAATTTACTCTAAAAATTTGAATAAAGGAGGAATTATGTATACTGCCGAAGAAGTTCTTAACGAAAAAGGTACTGAAATGATCACAACACCTTCGGATACAAAGATTAAAGATGCTGTTAAAAAAATGGTCGATCACAAAATCGGGTCGATACTTGTTACAGAAAACAATAATATTGTAGGCATTTGGACCGAAAGAGATTTTCTCAGAAATTCCCTGCTCGATTCATTCGATATAAATAACGACAATGTCGGTAAGTATATGACAAAGGATTTACATTCTGCGCCTCATAATGCATCTCTATATTCTTTGCTTGATATTTTTCTTGGTAAACGATTTAGACATATTCTCATTCAAAAAGAGGGTAATTACATCGGTGTACTATCAATGGGTGATGTAATTAAGGCAAACCTAAACGAAAAAACTAAAGAACTCAAAGCACTTAATGCGATTGTAAGCTGGGAATACTACGAAAATTGGAGATTCCAGAAAAAGTAAAAAAATTGTTATTTGAGATAAAATATTGGTGCTTTTACCGGAGCTTTTAAACGCTGGCTTATCAAATTGTTAACACCCAACTTCAGCTAGGTGCTTAACGTCCAGCAATACATAATTATAACTTTTTTAACCGTTTCAAAAACTCACAATCCTTTAGGTTTCTTAGTCACACCATACTTTTCAAGAAATTGTTCTACTTCCTCTGCAAAGCTTTTAATTCTATGATGCTCTTCTTGATTCCTAATATAATCCACTGTTCTTTCGCGGTTCGACTGAGAAACAGAAAAAACACCATACCCTCTTCCCCATCCAAACCTTGTTTTTATTAGTTTCTCCTTATTTACATAGTGCGATGAACTTCCTTTGATTCTTTTTATAAAATCCTCAACAGTAATTGTTGTTGGAAAATCAACAAGAATGTGGATATGATCAGGGTTTGCATAAATTTCTATTAAGTACACATCCAGTTCTTTGCAGCAATTTGAAATGTATTTTTCAATTTGGGGATTGAGAGCTTTTGTAACTAGATTTTCTCTGTTAAGTGTACCCCAAATTATATGAAGGAGAATTTTAGAGTATGAATGTAACGACATTTTCAGACTCTATTTTTGTTTGTATTTGGAAACCGTTAAAAGGGTTTTATTATTATCGCTTCGCTTTCTATCTCACCCGACTGAAGTCGGGTGTTAACATTAACATTTGTATGTCAGTATCTTCTCCATCCCGTTAGCACCTAACTTCAGCTATGTGCTTACCATAAATTTATATCATCTCACTCATCAATTCTTTTCTCGGCTGAGGAATGACGACTTTGTTTACAAGCAGACCTTTATCACCTATTACTTTAGCGCCGGCATCTACTGCGCTTCTTACAGCCGCAACTTCGCCGGTTATTGTGCAGAATGCTTTTCCGCCAAGAGCCATTGCAAGACGAATTTCAATCAACTGAACATTAGCTGCTTTAACTGCGGCATCTGCGCCTTCAATTAAAGATGCGACCGAAAACGATTCAATAATTCCTAAAGATTCAAGCTCGGTTGCCATTGTGTGCCCCGATAAAGCCGGGAAAACATCAGGGTGTACGTGAGGAATTACAAATGTATCTATTACTGCAAAATCAATTTGATTGGCTGCGTTGTCTACAGCGGATTGAACTTCTGCAACATCTCCACCGATTAACACCATGTATTTACCCGAACAAATTGTCCGTGAAATAACAAGCTCAACTTCCGAAGTTTTCAACATAATATCAGCCGCCTGCATTCCGGCAGCAATACTTGTCAATTCGATCAAACCCAGTGAATTCATTTCCATTTGAAAACCTTTCTATTTTGAAATTCTTATAAATTCTTCGCTAACGTGTGTAACCTTCCCGCTAATTGATGAATGAATGACCGAACCGAGTTTTCCCTCCTCCGGCTTACCGATCACATCACCAACGTTTACACTTTCCCCGATTTTTACGGTAGCTTTAGCAGGAGCGCCAACGTGCTGCTGAAGCAAAATCTTTACTGCATTCGGCTGTGGACCTTCTTTGTTGTAAGGTGTTTCTGCTTCGTATTCTTCAACATTCAACCTTTTACGTAGTTGTTTTAAGGGAACTCTTCTCCCCTCCTTAATCGGGTGAACTTTTACCGGTTTTTGCTGCTCGTATTTTTGTCCGGCTGCTTTAAGTTCGGCTTTACTTTGTACACAAGCTTCTCGTGGATATAAATCTTCCGGGCAGGCATACAAAGAGCAAAGACCGCATGCACAGCAAAGATCGGCATATTGATTCCACAGTGACTTACCCGAAGTGGTAAAAACCAGTGAACGCATAACTTTATGAGGCTGAACATCGTAACCTAGCAAGTAACGGGGACAAAATTCCGTACAGTAGCTACATTGATCACAAGCGGACTTGCCGATTCTGTTCATATCTTCTATTGGGCGTTCCATTCTGTTAATCATATAATGATCTTTCGGCAAAACAATTATTGCGGCTGTAGTTTTTGTTACAACCTCAGACATGTCAAAAGTAAGTTTGCCCATTAACAATCCGCCGACAAAAACACCATATTCATTTACTGTTGTTCCACCAACGTGTTTTATCAATTCTTCGAAGCTTGTACCGATGGGGGCAAAAAAAGTAGAAGGATTTTTTACTGCTCCGGCAACACAAACAAATTTTTCCGTAACGGGTTTTCCTTCCGCTGCTCTGCTTATGTTGTAAAGAGTTTCAACATTATTTACGACACAGCCCACATCAAGCGGTATTCCGTGCGGTGGAATTAATCTTTTAGTTGCTTCGTAAACCAACTCATATTCATCCCCGGAGGGATAGAAGTCTCCCAGTATAGTCATTTCAATTCTACCGTTTGTAAACTGCTCTTGTATCTTTTCGATAGCAACGGCATTTTTTCCTTTAATCCCGAAATAGCCTTTCTTTGCTTTAGTATTCTGCAACATCAATTCCATTCCATGCACAATTTCTTCCGGAAAGTTTTTCATTATTTCCAAGTCTTTATGAATCAACGGTTCACATTCGGCACCGTTTGCCAAAACAAATTCTACAGTTGATTTGGCTTTAACGTGTGTTGGAAATCCGGCACCACCAGCACCTACAACACCGGCTTCAAATATTTTTTGATCTAATGACATCTTAACCCTTCCGTTTGATCACTACTATGGTTTTATCATCTTGATACTTACTGTCTGAAGTAGCAAATTTGTTTACATCTTCGATAATGGCAAGCGCAATTTCTTTGGGAGTTTTGTCAGCGTTTTCAATGATAATATCTTCCAATCTATTTTCTTCGTAAAATTCAAACTCACCGTTCGCCGCATCGGTTATTCCATCCGTGAAAATCACAAGTAAATCACCCTGCCCAAAATTAAAACTGTCCGTATCATAATTTGAGTGCGGTGCCGGCCCAATAAGAGGACCGGTGGGCTGCAAGTATGTTATTTCATTTTTGTTCCGGCTGTAGAAAATTGGCGGATTATGCCCGCCGTTGGCATACAGGCATAAACCTTTTTTGTCGGACGAAATTTCACAGTAAAAAATTGAAGCGAATTTATCGTCTTCAAAAATTTTATTCACCAATTCATTCATGCGGTAAAACATGGGTGAAATTTTTAATTCAAATGTACTTGCCATTCTAAGTGCGCCGGAAATGTACATTGCTTCTGCGGCAGCGGCTAATCCTTTGGAAGCAGCATCTCCAACGGCTATGCCGAGTCTATCGCCTTGATTCCCGATCTCCAAATAATCAAAAAAATCTCCGCCGATAATTTGAGCGGGAACGGTAATACCAAATAGGTCATAATTATGGAATGAATACTCGTGTTCCGGCAAGATACTTTTCTGAAGCTGCTTTGCACGATCGATATCTTCAATTAAATTTTTTCGGGAAGCAGACAACCGCCATGCGTTTAATTTTGATGTAAGTACCGTTGCTACAATATTAAGTGTATATCCCAAATCATCATTAATCTCGTCACTATTTACAACAAGTAAATACTCGTAATACCTATCACCGTTAACCTTAATTTTCAATCCCACACCTGCTGCAGAGTACCTAAAAATTCCTTTACTGATTAAGAACTTGTTTGTCTCATCGGCAAGTACGGTTCTTTCTTTAGTAATTTCTTTGAAGATGGGATTTTCTTCGAGAGAAAGTTTAAAGTCTTTAGGAATTTTTTGAACATCTCCTGTTTGATAAACAAGTGTGTAAGCTTTATGTGATTTACTTAATTTCCATATCCTGCCGCCGGTTACTTTAATCTGCTGACGTGCAACAATTTGGTTTAATATTTCAATCAGCATCTCTTCTTCATTTTTAAAACGACGGGATGCAATTGTTTCTAAAGTTCTATAAAGTTTCTTCTGTTCCATTTACGTTTATTAATATAAGGAAATGTTAATAAGTTTTGTAAAATTAATGATTTTGAATCGGTTAAAAAATAGAAAAGGAATTTTTATATTCTTCGGCAATTTGAAAGTGTGAGTTAACAAGAAAAGAAGATCTCCGACTTTTTGATGAGCAATAAAAATCCCGGCACAAACTGCACCGGGCTTGAAAAATGTTTTTCTATTGAATTCTGTTCCTCGCTAAAAAAGTTCGTTAATTTTACCAGCCAAAGACACATCTTTCTCCGTTACCCCGCCTTCATCGTGAGTAGTGAGAGTTATTTGTACTTTATTCCAAGAATGTATTAAGATATCGGGGTGATGGTCTGCTTTCTCAGCCAATACACCTGCTTGCATTACAAATCCAAGTGTAGCCGTGAAATCCTTTAATTCATATTCCTTTGAAATGGAATTATCTTCGTACTTCCAACCGTTTAATTTATTCAGTGCTGCTGTAATTTCATCATTGCTTAGCTTAGCCATAATATATTTCCTTTCGTTTTGGTTTTTAAAATTATGTATGTTTTGTAACCTTCGAGGGCGCAAAGCATGTGACCAGGAAGGTTGGTCTATTATTTTATAAAGATTCCCGCCTTAGCGGGAATGACATAGCAAGAACATAATAAAAAATAGATTTTTTAAAAACAAAAAGCCCGGGATCATCGGGCTTCTGTATTCTAAGTTCTGAATTCTGTATTCTGCTTTCTAATCGACTTTCTCTTCTTTCTTATTTTCGTTTCCTTTATCGGTGTTGTTATTTTCCGAATTATCTTCCTCCCCTTTTTCTTTAGAATTATCTTTTGGGGAAATAAAATATAATTCTTCCGTATTCTTTTTATGTTTAACAATAATCTTGCTGCCTTCTGTGAATGTACCGAGCAACATTTCTTCCGCTAAAGGATCTTCAATAAATTTTTGAATAGCACGTTTGAGTGGCCGTGCACCATACTTTTGATCGAATCCTTTTTCGGCGAGGAAATTTAATGCGGATTTATCCAGCTCAATTTCCATTTTGTTGTCTTCAACATTCTTAACCAATTCTTTGATCTCAATTTGTATGATTTGTTTAATGTCCTCTACTTCAAGATTTCTAAATACAATTGCTTCATCAACTCTGTTGAGGAACTCGGGATTAAACAATTTTTTCATCGCATCTTCAACGGTGTTTTTTAGTTTTTCGTAGGCACTTGTCTCGGATTCATCCGCAAAACCGATACCACCGGTTGCTTTGATATCTTTTGTACCAACGTTGGAAGTCATAATAATAATTGTATTTTTGAAATCAACTCGTCTGCCCAAACTATCGGTAAGCATTCCATCATCAAGAACTTGTAATAATATGTTAAAGACATCCGGATGAGCTTTTTCAATTTCATCAAACAATACAACCGAATAAGGTCTGCGTCTTACTTTTTCGGTTAACTGTCCTCCTTCTTCATAACCGACATATCCGGGAGGTGCCCCGACTAATCTTGAGACTGAATATTTCTCCATATACTCACTCATATCAATACGAATGAGTGCATCATCGGAATCAAACAAATATCTTGCAAGCACTTTTGCAAGCTCAGTTTTACCTACGCCTGTGGGTCCTAAAAATATAAAGCTGCCGATAGGTCTGTGCGGATTTTTTAATCCGGCTCTCGTTCTGCGAATTGCTTTGGTAAGTTTTATTACTGCTTCATCTTGACCGACAATTTTAGCCTTCAGAGCAGATTCCATTTTTAGAAGTTTTTCGGATTCTGCTTGAACAACTCTTGTTACCGGAATTCCGGTCATCATAGAAACAACCGTAGCAATATCATCTTCGGAAACATCGTGAATAATATCTCTTGTTTTTGCATCCCATTCTCGTTTGGCTACTTCAAGATCGGATTGCAGTGTTCGTTCTTTGTCGCGAAGCCGGGCTGCTTGTTCGTAATCTTGCTCTTTAACTACTTTTATTTTTTCTTGCTTAACTTTTTCTATTTCTTCTTCGAGCTTCAGAATTTCTTCACTAACAGTAAAATTGCCCATGTGCACTCGTGATCCGGCTTCATCGATTACGTCAATTGCTTTGTCTGGTAAATGTCTATCGGTCATATAACGGGCACTCATCTTTACTGCAGATGCCAGAGCTTCATTCGAGTACTTAACTCTGTGATGTTCTTCATACTTCACTTTAATGTGTTCGAGAATTTCAATTGTTTCATCAATTGAAGGCGGCTCAACCATTACTTTTTGAAAACGTCTGTCAAGCGCTCCGTCAGTTTCGATGTATTTACGGTATTCATCCAAAGTTGTTGCGCCTATACATTGAATATCACCACGTGCAAGAGCAGGTTTAAACATATTTGAAGCATCGAGAGAACCTGAAGCACCACCGGCACCAACAATTGTATGCAATTCATCAATGAAAAGAATCACGTCATCGGCTTTCTCAAGTTCGTTCATCAATGCTTTCATTCTCTCTTCAAATTGGCCGCGGTATTTTGTTCCTGCCACTAAACCGGCTAAATCGAGAGTGACAATTCTTTTATCCTGCAAAATTCTCGGTACTTTTCTCTGATGAATTCTTAGCGCAAGTCCTTCTGCAATTGCCGTTTTACCGACACCGGGTTCACCAATAAGCACCGGATTGTTTTTCTTTCTTCTACTTAATACCTGTGCGACACGTTCAATTTCTTTTTCACGACCAATAACCGGGTCTAGTTTGTCTTCCGCAGCAAACTTTGTTAAATCACGTCCGAAGTTATCGAGAACAGGTGTTTTAGTTCTCTCTGTTTTTTGCCCACCGCGTGATTGTGGCGGCTGCTGAGGAAAACTCTTTTTAGGAATATCGGGCTCTCTGCTGCTGAGAATTGAATTTAATTCTGCACGAGCAGTATCGTAATTAACATTAAATTGATGCAGAATCTGTGTGGCGATATTATCTTCATCTCTCAAAAGAGATAAGAGAATATGCTCTGTGCCTATCACATCCGATTTATAGATTTTAGATTCTATTTGGGTAATTTTAAGGACTTTTTCAGCCTGTTTAGTAAGCGGAATATTGCCGATCGTCAAAGTGCCGCCGGAACTTCGAACGGTATCTTCAATAGCTTTTTTTAGTTTAACTAATTCTACGTCTAAGTTGCGCAGTATTTTTACGGCAACACCTTGCCCTTCACGAATAATTCCGAGAAGAAGGTGCTCGGTCCCGATATAATCGTGACCTAATCTTAAAGCCTCTTCTCTGCTTAATCTAATAACTTCCTGTACTCTTTCAGAAAAATTGCCATCCATAATAATATCCTTTACATAAATTAAATTTAGCTTTTAACAGAATATCTGTTAAGATTGTTTCAAAAATAAATATAACTTATCCTCTATTCAACAATACTAAAGTAACAGAACTATCACAAGGCTAATAGTATTACCAATTTTTCAAACATTCTAAAAATTTTTTGTTAACTTTCCTATAATAAGTCAAAAGAAGGAGTATTTAAATGGACGCAATATCAGGAGTATCAATTTTTATAATAATAGGTGCTGTACTTTTTTTAATTCTCTTTTTCTACTTCGTACCTATTGGGCTTTTCATCACGGCATATTTTTCAGGCGTAAAACTCAAAATTTTTAAAGATTTAATTGGAATGAGACTTAGAAAAGTCTCACCACCGGTTATTGTTAGAAGTATGATTTCAGCCACTAAGGCAGGATTATTAGTTGAAGTTCCTCTACTTGAGGCTCATTATCTTGCCGGTGGAAATGTAATCAAGGTTGTGAACGCACTTATTTCGGCAAATAAGGCTAATCTTGATCTAAGTTTTGAAAAAGCTGCCGCGATCGATTTGGCAGGAAGAGACGTTTTGGAAGCTGTAAAAATGTCTGTACTTCCAAAAGTTATTGAAACTCCGCTTGTTGCTGCAGTTGCAAAAGATGGTATTCAATTAAAAGCAATTGCAAGAATTACCGTCCGTGCAAATATCGAAAGATTGGTTGGTGGTGCTGGTGAAGCTACTATCCTTGCGCGTGTGGGTGAAGGAATAGTTTCAACAATCGGTTCAAGTGATACTCATAAAGCCGTATTAGAAAACCCGGATAGTATTTCAAAAGTTGTTCTAGCAAAAGGGTTGGATTCCGGTACAGCGTTTGAAATTCTCTCAATTGATATTGCCGATGTTGATATTGGCACAAATATAGGCGCTATTCTTCAAGCTGATCAAGCTGAGGCTGATTTAAAAGTAGCACGAGCTAAAGCTGAAGAAAGAAGAGCAGCGGCTGTTGCAACCGAACAGGAAATGAAAGCAAGAGTTGCCGAGATGCGCGCCAAAGTTGTTGAAGCCGAAGCCGAAATCCCTAAAGCAATTTCCGAGGCTTTTCGTTCGGGTAACTTAGGCGTGATGGATTATTACAACTTACGCAACATTCAATCAGATACCGATATGAGAAACACGATTGCAAAACCTGAAGAAAAGAAGGATAAGGATCAGGATGGACAGTAATTTTTTTGAATATCTAATAATAATTTTCTTCATTGTCTCTGCTCTGCAAAGCTTTTTGGGAAAGAAGAAAAAACAGCAGCAAAAAGAACGTGACATACAAAATAGACGTTCTGAAAAACAACCCTATCAAACACCGGGCAAAGGAAGACAGGAAGTAAATCCTAAAGATATTTTTGAACAAATGTTTGGTATTGAAATTCCGGATAAGCAAGATCAAACTGGGAAACAAACTAAAATACCCTCAGATACAAATACCGAAGTTTTAGACCCTAGAGAATATCATGATACTTCCTGGAATCCCGAAGAAGAATTTGAAGATTCCGTTGGGGTTGAAACAGTTCGGTATGAGGAAAATAGAGATGAAGCAAAAGTAAAATACACGAATGTTGATCATCGGGAAAAAGCTGCTGAATTGGATGCAAAAGTTAAAGAAGCTCGTGAAAGTTTACAGCGGCTCCCCGACAAAATTGAGGTCGAAGAATTAAATACTTCAATCTCTGTTAGTTTTGTTGAAAACATAAAAACAAAGATCAGGCAACCGCAAACAATTCGAGAATACATTTTAGTTTCGGAAATATTAAAGAAACCCAAAGCACTCCGCAGATAATGGCAAAAAAATATAAGCTGACAAGAGTTGACAAAGCGGGCTTCAGACCTAAAGTAGACGAAGCCCGCCTTGCGGACGGGCAGACCCGTTTTACTATAAATTATGAGAACGAACTTAATCCAGCACAGTTTGATGCTGTTAAAGCTGTTGAAGGAGCTTACCTTTTAATAGCCGGTGCCGGAACAGGTAAGACGAGAACACTCGTTTACCGCGTTGCACGTCTTGTTGAAATGGGTTACGACCCACAATCAATTCTGCTTTTAACATTTACACGTAAAGCCGCACGGGAAATGATGAACCGTGCTGCAATGCTTCTCGATAAAAGATGTTCTAAAATAAACGGAGGCACATTTCATTCTTTTGCTAATCTTACGCTCCGTAAGTATGCAAAAGATATCGGGCTCAGTTCCGGTTTTACGATTTTAGATCAAGGCGACAGTGAAGACGTTATTAATCTTATTCGGGGACAGTTAAATTTACAAGAACTCAAAAAACGTTTCCCAAATAAAAGTACGATTAATAAAGTTCTATCATTAAGTGTAAATACCGAAAGAAGCATCGAAGAAATTCTTGAATTGGATTATCCGCACTTCGCACAATACACAGAACAGATTTTAGAAATCAAAAAGATTTATGAATCGTATAAAAAACAAAATAGTTTACTTGATTATGACGATCTTTTAATTTATTTGAGGAAGTTTCTTTTCAGTCTCTCCCCTGCAGCAAAAAATCTTCTATCTACCATCAAATTTGTAATGGTTGATGAGTACCAGGATACCAACAAATTACAGGCGGATATTGTTCAAGGTTTAGCTCAGATGCACAACAATGTTATGGTAGTTGGCGATGATTCTCAGTCAATTTACTCCTTCCGCGGTGCTAACTTTAAGAATATTATGGATTTCCCGAATCTTTTTGAGAACGTAGAAATTATAAAGTTGGAAGAGAATTATAGAAGCACTCAGTCAATTTTAAATTTTGCAAACCACATTATTGATGGGGCTATTGAAAAATATGAGAAACATTTATTTACACGCAAACCGTTTGGTGAACTGCCTGCGATAATTTCTGCAGCTAATGAAAATATGCAGTCTCGTTTTATTGTTGATAAAATTTTGGAACTGCGTGAAGAAAATGTTCCGCTAAGTGAAATTGCAGTTCTTTTCCGTAACTCGTTTTTTTCATTCGATTTAGAAATTGAATTAAATAAAGCAAACATTCCGTTTGTAAAATTCGGTGGGATGAAATTCGTTGAGACCGCACATATTAAAGATATACTGGCGTTTTTGCGTATTGCCGCAAACCCAAAGGATTTTGTAAGCTGGTATAGAGTTTTACTTCTACACGAAGGAATTGGTCCGAAGAAAGCACAAATAATTTTGGATGAAATTTCTCAAAACAAAATAGATTTCAAAACCAAACCGGATGCAATTGCCGAGCAGTCCTCCTTGGGTGATAAACTTTATCCGCTGTTTGAACTGCTGCATGATTTACATTCTAAAAAACAAACACCTTCCGAGAAAGCCGAGCGAGCAATCAGCTATTACGATCCTCTCTTCGTTAATAAATATGACGACTTCAACAAACGAAAGAAAGATTTGGAAGTATTTACAAACATCGCAGAGAACTACAGAAGTCTCGATAGTTTTCTGGCAGATATGGCTCTCGAACCTCCTCAAGATGCCGTCACGGATGTTGCCGCGGAAGATAAAGAGGATGAGAAATTAATCCTGTCTACAATTCATTCAGCAAAGGGATTGGAGTGGCGTTCCGTCTTTATTATTCATGCATTAGAGGGAATGTTCCCTTCAGGGCAATCCTACGAAAGCATTGAAGCGTTGGAAGAAGAAAGACGTTTAATGTATGTCGCATCAACAAGAGCTAAACAAAATTTATTTATTTCGTATCCTATGAATATTTTCGATAGAATAACCGGAACAACATTTTCTAAGCCATCACGATTTATTGCTGGAATCTCCGAAGATTTAGCCGAAGAATGGCTGCTTGAGGAGGAGTATTAAGTTAGTAAAACCCCAGGATTTGTCGACTACTTTAATTAAACTAATAATTTTTGTTTTTCATTTCTCTTCTGAAAAATCCCGGGATTTTTATTTGAGAATTTTAGCCGCTTAATTCTTACAATTGTAAATATGAATCAAGACAGAATTAGATTTTCAGTTATAATTGCAGCTAAAAACGAGGAGCAAAATCTCCCCAGCCTTTTTGAATCATTCAAGAAATTAGACTATCCCAAAGAGTATTACGAAATTATTTTCGTCAATGACCAATCGACCGACAAAACGAAAAATGTAATTGACGAATTCATTAAAACAACACCAAATGCTAAATTATACGATTCATATGGTAAAAAGTATGCTGGAAAAAAAGGTGCCCTTGATATTGGAATTTCCCACGCACAATTTGATTATATAATGATAACTGATGCTGATTGTGAGCCTAAATCAAATTGGTTAAAATCATTTTCTAAAAAATTTACCGAAGGTTATGATTTTCTATTCGGTGTTGCGCCATATCATCAATCAAACTCGTTAGTAAACAAGATAGCTTGTTTTGAAAATCTCAGAACGCATCTTCTTACTTTTACATTTGCCAAATTCGGACTCCCCTTTTCGGCAGCTGCAAGAAGTCTCGGCTTCACAAAGAAAGCATTTGAGAAAGTTGGGGGTTACAAAAATACAATTGAAACACTCAGTGGTGATGATGATCTGCTTCTTCGAGAAGCTGTAAAAAATAATCTGAAAATCGGAGTGGTAAAAGCTCCTGAAGCGTTTGTGTATTCAAATACAAAACTAAATTTGAAAGATTATTTATCGCAAAAAGCCAGACATGCATCTACTTCAAATTATCTTTTGCCAAAACAAAAATTTGCTCTCGGTTTGTGGCATTTTATGAATTTTGGTTTGCTTTTTACTTTTTTTCTAGGCTTTGTAAAACCTATATTTTTTATTCCATTGCTCATAAAAATAATTTTTGATGTTGGCACTGTGCAATTTTCTCAGACAAAATTTGGTTACAAGTTTTCTGTGGTTGAGTCTATTTACTTACAAGTTACTTATGAATTTTTATTAGTTGTAAATTATCTTCGCGGAACATTAGGCAATATAAACTGGAAATGATTTTTTTGAAATGGAATTATAATAAAGTATTTTTGATACAAAAGAATTGAAGGTTGATGACACTGATATAACAGATGAACGCGGATTTCATCTGTGGAAATAAGTTTAATCTTTGTCATCTCTTTTCTATTCAGCCTTTTAATACAAGCCCTAAGGTTTAGCTATGGACGATTTAGTACTCGGTAAAAAAGCTATCGCTGCAAAGTCAAAATCATTACCAACTTATTCTAATTTTCACGTTGGTGCTGCATTACTAACAAAGGACGGTAAAATATATGAAGGCGGAAACATTGAGACTTCTTCATACAGTTTAACCATTTGCGCAGAAAGAACAGCGGTGTTCAAAGCAATTTTAGAAGGTGAAAGAGAATTTGCATCAATTGCAATTGCAAGTGATGCCGAGGAATTTTGTCCCCCGTGCGGTGCATGCAGACAAGTTCTGCTTGATTTATGCGGTAAAGATTTAAACGTAATTCTGATAAATCCCAAAGAAGAAATTAAGAAATTCAAATTATCCGAATTAATCCCACATTCATTTGGAGAAGATTTTTTAAAATAATTATGATGGAATTTCAACCTCACGCAACCCCAAAAGAAACCGGTTGGATTGAAGTTATTGCCGGTTGTATGTTTAGCGGTAAAACCGAAGAATTGATTAGAAGAATGCGCCGGGCACAAATTGCGAAGCAATCGGTAAAAATATTCAAACCAAAAGTCGATAATCGATATTCAGAAAATAAAATTGTTTCACACAGTGAACAGTCTCTTCCCTCTGAAGTTATTGCATCTGCTCAAGAGATATTGGAGCTTTCAAAAGATGCTCAAGTTATCGGCATTGACGAAGCCCAATTTTACGATAATGATATTGTCGCAGTCTGCAATAAATTGGCTGATGAGGGAAAACGAGTAATTGTTGCCGGACTTGATCAAGATTATCGCGGTGTACCTTTTGAACCTATGCCCCAGCTTTTAGCAATTGCCGAATACATAACCAAAACGCTTGCAATATGTGTTAATTGCGGCAACCCGGCTGATAGGACACAGCGTAAAGTTAAATCAACCGACAGGGTATTGGTCGGTGCCGCAGATAGTTATGAAGCACGTTGCAGAAAGTGTCATTACATTCCCGAAGTAGAATAAGGAACCTATATGGATTTCATTTCAATAGTACGCGGAATTATAGGAATTTTTGTAATAGTTGGAATTGCCTACCTTCTTTCAAATAATAAATCAAAAGTGAATTGGCGTCTTGTCTTAACGGGCTTAGGTTTGCAAATTCTTTTCGCTATATTGATTATAAAAGGAGATAAACTCGGCACCTTTTTTTCACCTTTAGGCTGGCCAAAGAATTTATTTAGGTGGGTGAGCAGTTTCTTTGTTCTTATTTTGAATTTTACCGGTGAAGGCGCAAAATTTGTTTTCGGTGATTTGGCTATTAGTCCGGGTCAGGAAGGTAGTCTCGGAATGTTTTTTGCTTTCCAGGTTTTACCTACAATTATCTTCTTTGCCAGTTTAATGTCTATTCTTTATTACCTGGGAATTATGCAAAGAGTTGTTCAGGGCATGGCGTGGGTAATGGCAAAACTAATGGGAACCAGCGGAGCTGAATCTCTTTCTGTTACTGCAAATATTTTTGTCGGGCAAACCGAAGCACCATTAATGATAAAACCATTTTTGAAAGGATTGACTAATAGTGAATTGTTGACGGTAATGACCGGAGGAATGGCTACTATTGCAGGTGGTGTTATGGCAGCATACATTCAAATGCTTGGTCAATCTTTTGCCACATCAATGGGTATGGAATTGCACGCAGCTCAATTAATGTTTGCTACACACTTATTGGGAGCAAGCGTTATGGCTGCTCCGGCTGCATTGGTTATTTCTAAAATAATTTTCCCTGAGACGGGTGAACCCGAAACAAGAGGCGATGTAAAAGTAAATATTGAAAAGAATGCTTCAAATGTAATAGAATCAGCCGCTGTTGGTGCCGGAGATGGATTAAAGTTAGCTTTAAATGTAGGCGCTATGTTAATTGCTTTTATAGCTTTAATAGCGTTATTTAACTATGTTCTTACGGGTATAGGTGATTGGTTAGGTGTCAATCAATTTTTTATTGATGAATTTGGTAAACCGTTAAGTATGCAATTAATTTTTGGGCTCGTGCTCCAATTTTTAGCTTTTGCGATTGGAGTTCCATGGGAAAATGCACTCGAATTCGGTAGTCTTATTGGAACAAAAGTAGTATTAAACGAATTCGTGGCATATTTTGATATGAGCCATTTAATAGAAATTAAAACATTGGTTAACGAAAAAGCTATTGTAATGGCAACTTATGCTTTGTGCGGATTTGCAAATTTCAGCTCTATTGCAATACAATTAGGTGGAATTACACCGCTTGCTCCCAATCGCGGTACAGATATTGCTTCTCTTGGTATAAGAGCTGTTGTTGGAGGTACACTGGCTACTCTGATGACAGCCACTTTGGCAGGATTGTTATTCTAAAAATGATGCTCAATTTAACCGATAAATATCGTACAGTATTAGATGAAGTCAAATCCGATGGCCCGTTCAAACCAAAAATCGGATTAATTCTCGGCAGCGGTTTGGGTGACTTCGCTGAAAAAGTGAATACTGAAAAATCTATCCCAACTAATTCATTGCCCGGTTATCCAATCTCTACTGTTCATGGTCATAAAGGGTTTATTCATTTTTCGAAATATACTGATAAAGAAATATTAATCTTTCAAGGCAGGATTCATTTTTATGAAGGATATAGATTATCTGATTGCGTACTACCTGTTTTGATAGCAAAGGAATTAGGATGCGAAAAATTGATTTTGACGAATGCGGCCGGAGGTGTAAACCCAAATTTTAAACCGGGTGATTTGATGCTGAACATAGATTTCAATTCAATAAATATTAAAAAAGAATTGACGCAATTAATGGGTTTGGCTAACGTTGAGGAACGAACAAAAATTTTAGACTTCCCTTCCGAAGAAATAAATTCAAAAATTAGAGAAGCCGCTTTGAGTGAAAGAATTTTGCTAAGAGAAGGAACTTATATTTTAACAAAAGGACCTAGTTATGAATCCCCTGCTGAAATCAAAATGTACTCAAAATGGGGAATCGATGCAGTAGGGATGTCTACTGTACACGAAGCAATATTCGGAATGAAATTGGGTATGAAGGTAGGCGCTGTTTCGCTTATTACAAACCATGCTGCCGGAATCTCACCACAAAAGCTATCCCATCAAGAAGTAATTGACACTGCGGAAAAGTCTAAAGTAATGTTTGAAAGGCTTATTAAAAAAACAATTTCACTTTTATAATTTAATGAAGCTTCCACAGAGCTTCTTCATTGCCTTTTTATAAACTTAATTACAATAATGGAAGTTCACTGACTTCTCATTTTAGACACATAAATTTTCTAATAATAATAGTATTTATAGAAAGTAAAGCTTTATAAACAGCGTAGCCGTTTTAGTATTGTAGAATTAAACAAAAACTAAGAGAAGAAAACACAGTAATTGTTTCACATAATTATTTAGCTGATTTAAAACGCGAATCCATTTCTTTTGATAATATCATTTTAATAACTGCAGAGTAGTTAACATCCCTTGCACCGGCATATGCTTTAACTTGATTAAGTAACTTACTCGGGAGACGAATGCTGACAACTTTTGTAGGTTCATCATCCGGTAATTCAATGTCCAAATCAGCTAATTTTAGGGATTCTCCATATCTATAAATTTAGTAGTTTCCATCTTATCATACTCAGTTATTTCTTTTTTCTTCTTCATATATTTTTCTTTCCTTTTTTGAGGCCGGTCTCGCACTAATAGTTCTTACTCTCTTATTCCTTATAGTAAAAACTATCATTAATACTCTATTGAGCATGCTTGAACCATATGCAATCCATCTAATTTCAGTTTTTGTAGAATGATTCAATTCCTTAAATATTACAAAATCTTTATCATAAAACACACTTTCTAATTCGAGCGGGGAAACGCCGTGCCTTAGTTCATTTTTATGAATATTCTATTGACCCCAATCAAATTCGAGTTTCATAATTCAAAAAAAGAAGAATTAGATGTAGTGTCAAGTACTACGCTAAATTAAGAGATATTAATGAAACGGCAGCAATAACAGCAGTCTCCGCACGTAATCTATTTGGAGTTAATCGATAAGTTTCTATACCAGATAATAATTCAGTTTCTTGCTCAGACAATCCCCCTTCAGGACCAAAAATTAAAATATAACTTTCATCCTTAGAAAATTTTTGAATGTTGTCCGAAAAGAGATAATCCGAATTCTGATCAAAAATTAATTTCTTTCCTTTAAGTTGGTTGAGTTGTTCAAACTTTTTAAGATAAGTAAACTTCGGAAGATAACTTTGCAGTGACTGTTTCATCGCAGCCATTCCGATCTTTTTCCATCTATCGCTTTTATCCCCTTTTGCAACAGTTCGCTCGGATTCAAAAACAACAAAATTTGTAAAGCCAAGTTCTACACATTTCTCTAATGCAAATTCAAAGCGGTCTGCAACTCTTAAGCGGGGCAAACAAATTATGAAATTTTCCAATCTGTTTTTGTATTCAAATGTTTTCACAATTTTGGCTTTCACTTCATTCTTAGCAGTAGACATAATTTTGGTTTCGAATATCTTTCCGTTGCCGTTGGTTACAAAAAGTTTATCCCCAGTGGTGTGTCGCATTACTTTCATAATATGATGACATTCTTCACCTACTACAGAGACGGTTGAATCAGTAACATAAAGCGAAAAGTAAAGTTCAATATCAGAAAGAAAATCCGATGCCAACTAAAGCCTCCCCGTTCATATACTCATCAAAAGCATATTCTAAGCGCAGCGAGTTAAATGGAAGTACTAAAATATTTAGCCCGAAACCATAACCTGATAAAAAATTGTTGAATCGCAGTTCTTCGAAATCGTCAAAAGTTGTACCCGCATCGGCAAAAATGTTGAAGTTAAGACCGATTCGTACAGAAGTTAAATTTTGCGGAATTAACGGCAGTTTAATACTGATATTCCATTCATCTACAATCGTATAACTAAATTCAATTGAATTAAGGAAATATTGCGCTCCTTCCGCTTTATCACTGCTGTGCCCGCGTATATATTCCTCATACCCGAAAAAGGAATAATCATAATAAGGTACATTTTTTCCAAAAGCACTTCTGTAATTGACCCTCCACCGGAAAGTAAGGAAATCACTTAATAAATTGTATTGTCTTAAATCGACTTCGAGAATGTTATAAGATATATCATTGATCCCAAAACCTTTATGTGTGAAACCAACTAACGTATATAAACCGGTTTTAGGAAATTGTTTTAAATCGCGCGAATCATAGATGTAATTCATACTCAAACTTAGAGCTCTGTCGATTGGTGTTGAAGACGCGGTGATTTGTTTGCTTACAATGGGTACTGTGCTTTCAACGTATGTGTATCTTGGCTCAAGTGTTAATAAATTGAATTGGTTTATCCTTTTACTGAATGAAATTGCAGCGGAATAAAATGTGTATTCAAATTCTGTTCCGACAAATAACTCCGCATTCTTACTCTTGTTAGCAAAATCCTTATAATTTATTTTAAAACCGTAACCAATACCCTCATCAAAAAAAAAAGTTGGATTATAGTAACTGACTGAAATTGTCGGGTCATATCCAAATGCAAAGAAAGCATTAACGGTTTCGTTTCGCCCCCTGAAGTTTTCCAACCTAAAATTTATTCCGTAAGTCGGATTGTTAAACTCACTTCCGTTGAAGTACAAGAAAGGTAATGGATATATATACCATTTTTCATAAACGTCAATAAGCAGAACCGTGTCTTGCTGTTCTTCTAACAAATACAAATTGACGTAATTAAAAAGTCCGAGACTGTATATCCTTTCACGGTTGAAATCGATAATTTTGTTATTAACCTTGTCTCCTTCACTGAATGTCATCTCTCTTAAAATAATAAATTCTTCCGTTATATCATTCCCGCTGATTCTAATCGAGTCGATTTTTACATATTGATTTTTATCGGTTAATTTAAGCGTATCAATTGTTGTTTGTCCGCTTACAAGTTGATACATCATTACAAATAACAAGAGATTAATAAATTTCATTAGAACAAGTTTCTTATTGTGATTTACAGAGAGAGTGCATTACGGCAATGCATGTATCTTGAATAGTAAAAATACCAGCATCTATTACAGGTTGAACGGCAGCATCATTTCGAATACCAAGTTGAAGCCAAAGAGCTTTGGGCTTAACTTCTAATACATCATCAATCAATTCAAAAATGTATTCGGATCTGCGGAAAACATTAACTATATCGATTTCAAAAGGGACATCCTTCAGAGATGGATAAACATCAATATCACCGGCTTTTGAGATGGCAGGATTAACTCCCACCACCTCATAACCGTTATCCTTCAAATAGTCTGCAATTTCTCTACTGGTTTTATAAGCATTGTGAGAAAGTCCATAGACTGCAATCGTTTTGGATTTATTCAGTATTTCGCAATACTTTTTTAAATCACTCATAACAATACCGGTTCTTCATATTCTTCCATAGGAGGACAAGTACAAACCAAATTTCTATCACCATATGCATTATTCACTCTTCCAACACTTGTCCAAAATTTATTATCTCGAATCCACTTAACCGGGAAGCAAGCCTTTTCTCTCGAATATGGATGCGACCAATTATCGGAAATTAATTCTGTTGCAGTATGCGGTGAATTTTTCAGAACATTATCTTCCTTATCGGCTTTCCCTTCTTCAATTTCACGTATTTCCGAACGAATCGAAATCATTGCATCAATAAATCTATCGAGCTCGGCTTTGGATTCGCTTTCAGTAGGCTCAACCATAAAAGTACCTGGCACCGGGAAAGAAACCGTAGGTGCGTGATAGCTATAATCCATCAACCTCTTTGCTATATCTTCAGCTTCAATGTTTACAGAATGTTTGAATTCGCGTAAATCAAAAATTAATTCGTGTCCTACAAAATCATTTTTACCGCTGTAAAGTACTTTGTAATATGAAGATAATTTTGCTTTGAGATAATTTGCATTTAGAATTGCTACCTCGGTTGCTTTTGTTAAACCGTTGACACCCATCATTTTTATGTAAGCATAAGAAATTACTAATATTGAAGCACTTCCCCAAGGAGCAGCAGATACAGCGTGAATCGATTTTTCTTTATTAATATCAACAACAGAATGACCGGGTAAATACTTTTCAAGTTTTTCGTTTACTGCAATCGGTCCCATACCCGGCCCGCCGCCGCCGTGAGGAATTGAAAATGTTTTATGAAGGTTTAAATGACAAACATCGGCACCTATTTCGGCAGGAGTAGTCAAACCAACTTGTGCATTCATATTTGCACCATCCATATAAACCAAACCACCGTTTTGATGAACAATATCGCAAATTTCTTTTATACCTTCCTCAAATACGCCGTGTGTTGAAGGGTACGTTACCATTAATGAAGAAAGATTGTTTTTATATTTCTCAGCTTTTTCTCGGAGGTCGGCGATATCGATGTTACCTTGATCATCACACTTAACAACCACAACTTGTCCACCTGCCATTACCGCACTTGCCGGATTGGTTCCGTGAGCAGAAGAGGGAATTAAAACAACATTCCTGTGATGATCTCCCCTGTCATTATGATACGCCCGGATAACCGTCAAACCTGTAAACTCACCCTGCGCACCGGAATTCGGCTGAAGCGAGGTTGCTTTGAATCCGGTAATTGTGTTTAGGTATGATTCAATTTCATTAAAAAGTTGTGTATATCCCTCAGCCTGTTCTCTTGGTGCAAATGGATGCATCATTGAAAATTCATCCCAAGATATTCCGAACATTTCAGAAGATGCATTTAACTTCATTGTACAAGAACCAAGCGGAATCATTGATGTTGTAAGAGATAAATCTTTCTTTTCAAGATTTTTAATGTAACGAAGCATCTCGTGTTCCGAGTAATAAGAATTAAATTTCGGGTGAGTCAAATATTCACTCTTTCTAACTAACGAATCCGCCCAATTCGATTTTACGTTTTCAGTAAGTTCGGTTATATCAAAACTTTCTTTACCAACTGCCTCTGTTAATACCTCAACAATTTCTTGAACGTCATCCATCAACACTTTTTCGTTTAGCGAAATACCAATGCAATTATCTTTAAAGTAACGGAAATTTATCTCCTTAGCTTCAGCTAATTCTTTTACTTTCTCTTTTTCCTTCTCGGACTGTAATTCGATTTTCAAAGTATCAAAGAAAAATTCATTTGTCTGTTTCAACCCAATTTTCTTTAAAGCATCATTCAATAATAATGTATAATTATGTATCCTTTCGGCAATTTTCCTTAATCCTTTTGGACCGTGATAAACGCCGTACATCCCTGCCATAACAGCAAGCAGCACCTGAGCTGTACAAATATTGCTTGTAGCACGTTCACGTTTAATGTGCTGTTCTCTTGTTTGCAATGCCATTCTATATGCGGGATTATTATTTGAGTCTATTGAAACACCTATTATTCTACCGGGAATTTGTCTTTTAAACTCCTCCTTAGTTGCAAAATATGCTGCGTGCGGACCACCGTAACCCATGGGTACACCAAATCGCTGAGTTGAGCCAACTACCGCATCAGCACCCATTTCACCGGGAGGTGTTAAAAGAGTTAGACTCAAAAGATCGGCTGCAACCACAACAAATATACCCTTATCATTTGCAGCGTGAATAATTTTTGACAAGTCTTTAACTTCACCATCGTTATTTGGATATTGAAACAATAATGCAAAAACATCATCACTCAATTTATCCTCGGAAATTTCACTAATTCTTAATTCAATATTGATAGGTTCGGAACGTGTTTTAAGTACATCTAATGTTTGAGGGAAGGTGTTAGAATCGGCTAAGAATACATTTGCATTTTTCCTTGTCCCCTTTCGTGAAGAATGAAACATAGACATCGCTTCGGCAACGGAAGTGGCTTCATCAAGCAATGAAGCATTTGCTAATTCCATTCCCGTTAAATCCGAAACCATCGTTTGAAAATTTACAAGTGCTTCAAGTCTGCCTTGGGATATTTCAGCCTGGTATGGTGTATATTGTGTGTACCAGCCGGGGTTTTCCAAAATATTTCTTTGAATTACTCCCGGTGTAATTGTAGGGTGATAACCCATCCCAATGTAAGACTTAAACACTTTATTTTTTTGTGCAACTTTTTTAAGATGACGAAGGAACTCAAACTCTGTTTGAGCTTTTGGCAAGTTTAACTTTTCCCTCAGACGAATTCCTTTTGGAACGGTTTTTTCAATTAAATCATCAATAGACGAAAGCTTTAATTCCGTCAACATTTCTTTGATTTCTTCATCACTCGGACCAATATGGCGGTCTACAAATCGATCAAAAAATTCAAATTTTTGCATAACTTTTTCTTTAATTTTAGTGATTAGCATAGTTAAAAAAATTATAAAAAGTAAATATAAACAAAAAGCACTACTTTGAAATGCTTAGTTGTTAAGATTCTATAAAATGTTTTGATTAAGAGGTTGAATTGAAAGTTTCCAATGCGGTTTTAGCGGCTGACTGTTCGGCGGTTTTTTTACTTTTTCCTTCCCCCACACCGTAGTTTTGACCATCAATTTTTACGACTACGGTAAACTTTTTGTCATGTTCCGGTCCTTCTTCTTTAATTACCTTATAAATTGGAGATTCCATTCCATGTGCATGAGCATATTCCAGCAATTTCCCTTTGAAATTTTTATCTACGGGTAATGTTCCATCCAATGTATTTGGTTCAATTATCCACTTGTGTACAAATTTTGAGGCGGTTTGATAACCTTGGTCTAAGTAAATTGCACCTATTAGAGCTTCGAGAGCATCTGCTAAAATAGTTTTCATTCCGGTACTTGAACCGTTCACGAAACGTCCGTCATACAAAATAAAATTCTTCAGTTGCATTGATATAGCGGCTTTTGCAAGAGCATCCTTATTCACCATTAAAGAACGGTATTTTGTAAGGAAACCTTCTTCTTTATCCTTATAAGTTTCAAATAAATGATGCGATACAATCAGTCCAAGAACCGAATCTCCTAAAAATTCTAAGCGTTCATTTGATTTGCTTAATTGCGGAATTAATTCAAGATAGGAACGATGTGTTAAAGCTTTAATGAAATGAGATGGTTCATTGATTCGGAAACCAAAAAACTTTTCGAGTTGAACGGTTTTTTCACTTACTATTTTTTCAAGTTTCTTTTCTTGTTTCCTTACAGCAGAATCCGAAAAAATAGATTTAACCTTGGTAAAAATTCGGCTTAACAAAATCACCCATTAATTTTCTTAAACAAGAGCGATGCGTTATGCCCCCCGAATCCAAATGTATTGGAAATTGCATATTTAATTTCACGTTCCTTGCCTACTTTTGGAGTATAGTCCAAATCGCATTGAGGGTCGGGTTCGTCTAAGTTAATTGTTGGAGGTACAAAGCTATTTTGAATAGCAAGAATAGTTGCAACAGCTTCAACAGCCCCGGCTGCACCGAGCAAATGACCCGTCATTGACTTTGTTGAACTGACTGCAAGTTTGTAAGCGTGTTCTCCAAATAAATTTTTTATTGCTGCAGTTTCATTTTCATCGTTTAGCGGGGTAGAGGTACCGTGAGCATTGATGTAATCAACATCGGTGACTTCAATACCGCCGTCTTTAATTGCTTCTCTCATCGAACGGTAAGCACCTTCGCCCTCAGGAGGTGGAGCCGTTACGTGAAAAGCATCACCGGTTAGACCCGCACCAATTATTTCAGCATAAATTTTTGCACCGCGCGCTTTAGCGTGTTCATATTCTTCCAAAATTAGAACACCACCGCCTTCACCCATTACAAATCCGTTTCTATCTTTATCAAAAGGACGTGATGCTTCGGTAGGTCTATCATTCCAAGTTGAAATAGCCCGCGAAGCATTAAAGCCGCCAATCGACATCTGTGTGATTGCTGCTTCGGAACCTCCGGTGACCATTAAATCGGCAGATCCTCTTTGAACTAAAAAGAATGCATCTGCAATGGCATGAGATGAAGTGGCACACGCAGAAGTAGTAGCATAATTTGGACCCTTCAATCCATAGCGTATCGAAATTTGTCCGGCTGCAATATCCGAAATCATCATTGGAACGAAAAACGGACTAATTTTTCTAGGTCCGCCTTCAAAAAAGGCTTTAGTTTGTTTTTCAAAAGTATCCATCCCGCCAATACCGCTTCCGAATACAACGCCGATTCTTTCACGGTCTTCTTTTTCTAATTCGAGACCGGAATCATCAACTGCCATAATAGCAGCGGCAAGAGCAAATTGCGTAAACAAGTCCATTCTGCGAGCTGCTTTCTTTTCAATAAATTTTTCCGGATCGAAACCTTTAACTTCGCATGCAAATTGAGTTGCAAAATTTGACGCATCAAAATAAGTGATTGGGCCGGCACCGCTTTTGCCTTCTTTAAGGGCTTTCCAAAACTCTGAAACATTATTGCCGATTGGAGTTAATACACCAAGTCCAGTTACTACAACTCGTCTTTTTGGTATCATATAGACCTAATATTTATGGATATTTTTGAAATTGTGAAAAGAAGAGGTTGTATCAAAAGCCAAATAACCGTTAAAACGGTTACATAATAATGTTTCTGATAGCTAAATTCCCACGTTTGAAAATGTGGGTTTCTGTAAAATTATCCTTTCGAGACAACCTCTTATGCTATAAATTATTCGCTTTTATGTTCTTTCAAATAATTGATCGCATCTCCAACGGTCGAGATTTTTTCTGCATCTTCATCAGGGATTGATAAACCAAACTCAGATTCAAATCCCATCACGAGTTCAACGATATCAAGAGAATCAGCGCCTAAATCGTTTGTAAAAGAAGCTTCAGGTGTAATTTGTGAGTCTTCAACACCAAGTTTATCCATAATTATTTCTTTTACTTTTGCTTCAATATCCATATTAACTCCTATAAAGTTTATGTTTGTATTGATAGTTAAGAATCTACATAACCAATCCGCCATCGACGGAAATTACTTGTCCGGTCACATAATCGGAATCCGGACAGCTTAAAAATACAACTAATTTTGCAACATCTTTACCGCTTCCTAATCTTTTCAAAGGAATATTAGCGGCGATAGCTTCCTTTTGTTGTTCATTTAATTTTGTGGTCATATCCGTTTCAATGAAACCGGGAGCAACTGCATTTACACATATGTTCCGTGAAGCAAACTCTTTCGCATTTGATTTAGTTAACCCAATTACACCTGCTTTAGATGCTGCATAATTTGCCTGCCCCGGATTACCAATAATACCAACAACGGAAGATATATTTACTATTTTACCGTATCGCTGCCCCATCATAGGTTTCAAAGCAGCTTTAGTATAATTAAAAACACTTTTTAAATTAGCTTCGATAACCGAATCAAAATCGGCTTCACTCATTCTTAAAAGCAAATTATCCTTTGTAATACCAGCATTGTTGACTAATATATCAACACCGCCTAATTTTTCCAAAGCAAAATTAATAGTTGAATCAGCTTCATCAAATTTAGAAGCATCTGCCTTAAAGGCAAAAACTTTAGAACCGGGAAAATTTGAGATGATTTCCTTGGCTTTTTCATCGGAACTGTGGTAAGTGAAAACTACGGAGGCTCCTTCATTTAAGAACTCTTCAACTATCGCACGTCCAATCCCTCTTGTTCCGCCGGTGATAACAGCTTTTTTTTCTTTTAATTTCACTTTTATTTTTTACCGTTCTTCTTCAAATATTCTACTCTGTATTTCTCTAATTGGGCAAACCCTTTTTTACCAAGCAGATGCTGCAATTCTTCTTTACAGCAATCATATATGGTTGAATTTTGATTTTCAGGTCTGTTGCAATAATGCAATCTGTTAAGATGGTCGTCGTCAACAGTTAAAGCACCTTCATAGATTACTAAGGGAAATAATATACAATATAAAGGTTTATATTTCCACTTATAAACGTCATCTTCCATAGCTATTTTCTGCAGCGTACAGTACCCTTGTTTATCTAAAAAAACACATTTCCCGTTATGAACTTCAGTACCGACTGCCCACCCGGAATCAAAATCTTCATCTTCTTCCGGTTCCTCAAACCAAGTCTTTGGGTCTTTCGGTTGTGAATCATCCATTGATTTAATAATTCGTTTCTTCATCTTCATAATGTTTTCGTATTCTGCATAATCAGTATAAACACCGTAATAACAGCATTCACCGGAGCAAATACAAACATCACAAGTCTTAACGAATTTATGTGTGAAAATTAACGGGTCTATCCAAAGTCCGTTAATTTTTTTTTCAAACTTTTGTTCGGACATTAAAGGTACCTTTCCACATCCTCATATTTATCAATACCGTAAAACTTAACATCAGGATTGATTCGTTTAACTAATCCTTGCAAAACTTTTCCCGGTCCAATTTCAATAAACTCATCTGCGCCGTCGTTAATCATATTTACAATAGTCTCTTCCCAACGTACGGGTGAATCCAACTGTCTGTAAAGTAAATCGATTATTTCTTCTTTCTTTGTCGTGGGCTTTGCGGTTACGTTTGCATAAACAGGAAACTTAGCATCATAAAAATTTGTGTTATCTAATTCTTTTTTGAATTCTTCTTTAGCGCTTCTCATTAAAGGTGAATGAAAGGCACCGCTTACGACTAATTCTTTAACTAATTTTGCTCCCTCTTCTTTAGCTATTTTCATCGCTTCATGAACACCTTCAACGGAACCGGAAATTACAATTTGTCCCGGTGAATTATAGTTAGCGCATTGCACTATATTTTGGCGGGAGACTTCTTTACAAATTTCTTCTAATTTTTCAGGCTGCAAACCGAGAACAGCGGCCATAGTTCCAGGCTGTTCAATACCGGCTCTAAACATTAGTTCGCCACGTTTTCTTACCAACTTAACCGCATCATAATATTGAATAGATTTGGCTGCAACCAATGCTGAATATTCACCGAGCGAATGCCCCGCGGCCATATCAGGTTCCATCAAACGAATTATACTACTTAACACAACGGAGTGAACAAATATTGCCGGTTGAGTAACATCGGTTTGTTTAAGTGCATCATCGGGACCGTTAAACATAATATGGGAAAGCTGCACACCGGTAGCTTCTTCCGCCGTTAAAATCATTTCTTTAGCTTCAATTGATTTCTCGAAAAGGTCTTTCGCCATTCCAACATATTGAGAACCTTGTCCCGGAAATAAATAAGCACGTTTACCCATTAATCCATACCCCAAGTTAAGTAAATAGAGCCCCAAGTATATCCAGCACCAAATGCAGCAAGTACAAGGTTATCACCCTTTTTTAATTTTCCGTCCCTGTAATATTCTGTTAAGCAAAGAGGAATTGTTGCCGCAGTTGTGTTGCCGTATTTATCAATATTAATCATAACTTGTTCTTTTTCGATACCCATTCTTTTAGCGGTTGCATCAATAATTCTCAAATTAGCTTGGTGAGGAACAAGAAATGCAACATCTTCAGATTTTAAATTATTCTTTTCCATTATTTCGACGGAGACATCAGCCATTCCTTTAACTGCAACTTTAAAAACAGCTTTACCATCTTGATAGATATAATGATATTTTTTATCTACAGTATCATGCGAAGCCGGCATTGCACTTCCACCGGCTTTCATGTATAAACTTTCTTTCCCTCTACCGTCAACCCTTAAAATTGAATCGTGAATACCGTACTTATCATCATCAGTAGGCTCAAGTAAAACCGCGGAAGCGGCATCACCGAAAAGTATGCAGGTATTTCTATCTGTGTAGTCAGTAATTGCGCTCATTTTATCAGAGCCGACAACAATTACTTTCTTATAATTTCCACTTTCAATTAAACTTGCGCCGGTTTGCAACGCGAATAAAAATCCGGAGCAGGCAGCCGATAGATCAAATCCCCAAGCATTGTTTGCACCAATTTTTTCTTGAACGAGACATGCAGTTGCCGGGAAAAACATATCGGGAGTGACCGTAGCAACAATAATGGCATCAATTTCATCTCTATTGAAATCCTTATCCTTTAACATATCTTCAATAGCATATGCGGCCATATCGCTCGTAGCGCCGTTTTCCATCATTCGGCGTTCTTTAATGCCAGTGCGGGTTCTAATCCATTCATCGTTTGTATCAACGATTGATTCAAAATATTTATTGTCTAATACTTTGTCGGGTATGTACATACCGACAGCAGTAATTGCAGCCTTCAATTTATTTGTTTGCATAATATTTAAGTGATTCCTCAAATTTTTGGAGAATATTTAGGTCGTACATTTCTTTTGCACGAAGTACCATATTTTTAATTGCCAAAGGTGAACTCGAACCATGCCCGATGATACTGATACCATTAACACCGAGAAGCGGAACTCCGCCGTGATACTGGTAATCCATATCTTTTAAAGATTCTTTTAATACTCCTTTAGTAACAAGAGCTTTTACCTTGTTTAGTATGCTGCTCTTGGCATAAGATTTGACTTTCGATTTTAATAATCCGATTACACTCTCACCGAATTTCAAGATGATGTTTCCAACAAATCCATCACAGACAATGACATCAACATTTCCATTTAGAACATCCCTTCCTTCAACATTTCCAATAAAATTCAATTTCGATTCTTTGAGTAATTTATGCGCTGCAAAAGTTAATTCATTTCCTTTTTCTTCTTCTTCACCAACACTCAACAAACCAACGGTAGGATTGTCAATTTTATAAATCTCTTTGGAAAATATCGTCCCCATTGCTGCATATTCTAAAAGATGTTGAGGTTTAGAATCAACACTAGCCCCTGCATCAAATAATAAAGTAAATTTATTTTTGCCGTTAGGGAAGGATGCACCGATTGTTGGTCTGCCAACTCCTGAAATTCTTCCCATAATTAAAGTTGATGCGGTTAGCATAGCGCCGGTATTACCCGCACTTACAAATGCATCGGCTTTTTTTTCTTTTACTAATGTTGCACCTACAACAAGTGAAGAATTCTTTTTTGTCCGCACTGCAGTAGTCGGGCTTTCAGACATTTTAATCTGCTCAGGTGCATGAATAATATTTTCCTCCGGTAGCTGAAAATTATTTTTCTTAAGCGTTTTTATAATTTGTTCAATATCCCCGACCAAGAATAGCTCAAAATCTTTCTTTTCATTGAAAGCCTGCAAAGCACCAACTACGTCGTTATGGGGAGCGAAGTCACTCCCCATTGCGTCGATGGCTATTTTGCATTTGGAATTATTTTGTCGGTCTGTCATAATCCGAAGATTTATGATTCGGGAACAAACATTGATCTGCCGGCATAGTAACCGCAGTTAGGGCAAGCTCTGTGGCTTAGTTTCATTTCGCCGCAGTTAGAACACTTTGTTAAGGAAGGCGCACTTGCCTTATAATGTGTTCTTCTTTTATCCCTTCTTGTCTTAGATATTTTTCTTTTTGGATGTGGCATTGTATACCTTTAGTTATTTAGTTTATCTTTCAATTTTAATAACGGCTCCCATATGGGGTTAACATCGTCATTTTTACAATCGCATGGACCTTCGTTCAAATCTTTACCGCACTTAGGGCATAATCCTTTACAGTTTTCATCGCATAAGTGTTTCATCGGTAATGCGAGCAAAGTCAACTCTTTAACATCTTCGCTTAAATCTATTTTATCTTGATCAGGAGATAAGTAATGAATATTTGTATCTTCTTCGGTGATTTCTCCTTTTTCAACCATGTAAATCATTTTGAAATCGTGATGGATTTCTTTATTGTATTCCTTGTTGCACCGATCGCAAACTAATTTTGCTTTAGCATCCACATCACAACTTAAAACAATTTGCCATGAAGATTTATCCATCTCACAATTTAGAAGAACATCATCAAAAAAATCCGAACCAAGATTTAATTTTTCCGCAGTTTCAGTAAACTCTAAACTGTGAATTCCATCGGAAAAATTTGTAAACTTAATTATCATAGGAACATCAAAAAATGTAAGTTGGAAATATAGTTATTGCCCTTTTTATAATCAATTATTTTGACGTGTCAAAATTATCTTAAATTATTCTTATTTAACGAGTTATTTTTGTCTATTTCAAGTTGTATCTTTGACCATTAGCAAACACACTATAAAATGAAAAAAATCTGGTCAATTGCAAAGTGGGAATTTTTGGAACGGCTTAAAAACCGTCTGTTTTTAATTACGCTTATTGCCGCTCCCCTTCTTGTTGTTGGTATTGGTGCTGCAGCCGGACTTATGACTGAGACAAATCTTAGCTATACAAAAGTTATTGGTATTAAAATTAATGACTCACAATATTTTAAGTACATTGCCAATGAATTGGAAAGCCACCGCACAAATGATAATCAACCTGCATTTCTCGCAGTATCTGTTAACGATGATAATTTTGATAAAACTACGGATGCGTTCTTGAACATTGATAAAACCAATAACTTCATTGATATCAAAGTGTATCGTGGATATTCAATTTCAAATACAGAATTGAATCAAATCAAAAATGCTGTTCAGATCGGTATTTATAAAAGCGAAATTTCGGGAAGTAATTTAAATTTACCGGTTCTTCGTTTTGCAGATGACCAACTTAACAATGATCAATCAGAAATAAAAAATTTTGATCAAATCTTTTTTACGAGCTTTGCTTTTCTGTTTTTATTCGTTGTTGTAGTTGTTTTTTCAGGAACAAACTTTGTACGTGCGCTTATAGAAGAAAAAACTACTCATATAAATGAAATATTACTTTCAAGTTCATCGCCTAAAGAAATTTTGTTCGGCAAATATTTCGGTTTAATATTAATAGGAATTTTGCAAACTCTGTTTTGGTTCGGAATTAGTTTTATTTTCTTCAAAAACAATTCTATTTTATTAATACAGCAGCCAAATTATATTTTATTGCTGACATATTTTATTCTCGGGTACTTATTGTACACTTCTATTTTTCTTTCAGCAGGCTCACTCGTTTCATCCGAAACAGAATCGCAGCAAGTTACTACATTAGTAAGTTTATTTTTGCTTGTGCCGATTGTTATTTCAGCGCAGATATTAATTGTACCCGATTCAATTCTAAGTACGATTTTTACTTACTTCCCATTAACTACAGCGCCTGTAATGCTAATTAAGATTAATCTTTTACAAATACCTTTAACGGAAATATTAATTACCATTTCTCTCCAGTTCGTAACTGTTTTTGTTATTATGAGTTGGTCATCAAAATATTTTGCACGCGGTTTAACACAATTCGAAAAAAAGAGAAGGAAATAAATTAACATGCCGGTTCTTGCTTCGTTAATAGCTGCAATTGTCCCAATGTCATTATACATGATTTTACTTTGGCGACTTGATAAATATGAAAAAGAACCGTTCTGGCAAGTACTTAAACATTTTATATGGGGTGCAATTGGTGCGGTAATTCTCGCTTTAATTTTTAGTAATCTTTTTGCTTCTTCAATTGAATTTTTATTTCCATCAATAATTGTTATCGGATTGTTTGAGACAGTAATTATCGCTCCACTTGTTGAAGAGCTTACGAAAGGTGTTTTCTTAATCAGATCGAGCAAATCAAATAACTTCGATAATATTACAGACGGTTTAGTTTACGGTGGAGCCATCGGTTTGGGGTTTGGGATGACTGAAAATTTTCTTTACTTTTTTACCTACGGTGTTGATTTTGAATCGTGGATATTTTTAGTAATTATTCGTTCAATCTTTTCGGCCGTAATGCACTGCATTTCCACCGCTACATTCGGTGCTTTTTTGGCAATGTATAAATTCAATCTTAGTGAAGTAAAGTTTTTACTGCCGGTTTCGGGATATTTTCTTGCAGTACTTATCCATTTTATGTGGAACCTCAGTGTTAGTTTTGAAGAGACTTTTTTGCTCGGTTTATTATTCCTTTTACTGATGATTATTCTATTCATTGCAGTATTTGTCTTATCCCTATCAAATGAAAGAAAAATAATTTTGAAGGAACTCGGTAATGAAAAAGAAATTTCATTACTACCGCCTGAGCACATTGAAATTTTATCAACATTAAAGAGAAATAAAAAGGGTTGGATTAAAGAAGAGTTCAGAAAAGATTATATTAAAAATGCTGTCAAATATGCTTTCAGAAAACATCAATTCAAAAATTGCAAAGGGAGTTCAAAGTATTTTTATCAAAAAGAAATTGATAAATTAAAAATTACATTAACAGATATAGTTCACAAAATTAAAATAGACTTTGGTGAGGATCTAAAATAATGGCAGTTGGAATTTACGGCGGAACCTTTGACCCGGTGCATGTCGGGCACATTATCACAGCACAACGAGTTTTGGAAAAACGTAAGCTTGACAAAATAATTTTTATTCCCGCCTATATCTCACCACTTAAAACCGATAAGAAATATGCGCCTCCGGAACATCGACTTAATATGCTTAAACTTGGACTCGAGGAAACCGATAATTTTATTACATCCGATATTGAACTGAAGAGGAAAAATATTTCTTACACAATTGATACACTGAAAGAATTAAAAAAAACATATGATGAGATTGAGCTTATAATCGGTTACGATAATTTGTTGGTATTTCATAAATGGCATAAACCGGATGAAATTTTAGAACTCTGTAAACTCGTAGTTCTTCACCGGAAAGTTGATGTTGAACCCGAAAAGAAAAATATTTATTTCGAGAAAGCTATAATTTTGGATACACCAACAATTGAAATATCTTCAACAGAGATAAGAGAACGCATTGAAAATAATTTGCCTATCGACTTCCTTGTTCCTCTTAAAGTAAAAGAATATATTTATAATAACGGATTATACAAGTAAACTTCATATATATGTTCGATAATTCATTTCAAGAAAAACTATTCAAAAGAGATAAGCGAATTGTTTCTCGCGCAATATCCACAGTTGAATCAGATGAAATTAACTCAGCCGAACTATTAAACAAAATATTTCACAAAACCGGGAACGCATACCGTATAGGGATAACCGGTCCTCCCGGCTCCGGCAAATCAACAATCACAAATCAACTTACAAAATTTTTCCGTCAGCAAAATAAAACGGTTGGGATAATTGCTGTTGATCCAACTTCTCCATTTACGGGCGGAGCTCTGCTTGGCGATAGAGTTCGAATGAGTGAAGTTGGCACTGATCACGGTGTATTTATCAGAAGCATGGCAACACGCGGCTCGCTTGGAGGTTTGAGCAAAAAGGCTATTGACGGTGCCGATGTTTTAGATGCCGCCGGTTATGATTATGTTATTTTTGAAACTGTCGGTGTTGGTCAATCGGAATTGGATATCGCACAAGCAGCAGATACAACAATTGTTGTTCTCGTTCCCGAATCCGGCGATGCGGTGCAGGCAATGAAAGCGGGATTAATGGAAATTGCCGATCTTTTTGTATTGAACAAAAGTGATAGACCCGGAGCAGAATCTGCTGCAGCTGCTTTACGTACAATTCTTTCACTTCGTGACCACGATGAAGATACCTGGATGATTCCAATAGTAAAATCAATCGCTTCGGAAAACAAAGGCATTGAAGATATTGTAAAAGCAATTGATTCTCATAAAACATATCTTGAAGAAAAAGGTTTACTCAAAAAGTTCAGGGAAAGAAGATCCAAAGCAAGAATAAAAGATATAGTTGAATTTATTCTTCAAAAAGAACTCTGGTCTGATGACAGGATTCAAAATCTAAACGAAGCAATTGAAGACGTTGTACTTGGGAACATTTCACCCTACAATCTCGCCCACAAGATTGTAGATAATTATAAAACTCAATTCAACAATAAGGGATAAAGGATGGACATCACAACACATATACCGCTTACCGAAAACCAGCAAATTATTAAAGAAACTATTAGAGACTTTGCCGAAAACAAAATCAGACCTCACGTAATGGAATGGGATGAAGAACAAATCTTTCCGGTTGATTTGATGCATGAACTCGGTGAACTCGGTTTTCTCGGGATTCTTGTTCCCGAAGAATATGGTGGTGCCGGGATGGGCTACCGCGAATACGCAATTGTTGTTGAAGAAATCGCCCGCATAGACCCTTCAATTTCTCTTTCGGTAGCTGCTCACAACGGTCTATGCACAAACCACATCAATGTTTTTGGAAGTGAAGAGCTGAAGAAAAAATATCTCCCAGATCTCGCTTCCGGTAAAAAAATTGGCGCTTGGGGATTGACCGAGCCTGCTTCCGGGAGCGATGCCGGTGGAATGCAAACTACGGCATCAAAAGCAGGTGACCACTATATTTTAAACGGTACAAAGACTTTCATTACTCACGGTAGGAGTGGTGAAACTGCAGTAATTATGGCTATTACAGATAAAGAAAAAGGTAAGAACGGGATTTCTGCTTTTGTCGTAGAAAAAGGTACAGAAGGTTTTAGTGTCGGTAAAAAGGAAAACAAACTCGGTATGCGTGCAAGTGAAACAACACAATTGATTTTTGAAAATTGTAAAGTACCTGCTACTAATCTGATTGGTAAAGAAGGAGAAGGATTTAAGCAGGCTATGAAAATTTTGGAGGGTGGACGAATATCAATTGCGGCACTTAGCTGTGGACTCGCAATTGGATGTCTCGAAGCTTCCGTTCAATATTCACAGGAAAGAAAACAATTCAATAAATCTCTCGCTGAATTTCAAGCAATACAATTTAAACTTGCCGATATGGCAACTGAATTGCACGCAGCAAGATTATTAACTTACGATGCGGCACGCATAAAAGATGAAGGTGGTGATATCTCCTTCCCCGCTTCTATGGCAAAATTGTATGCAAGTGAAATTGCTACAAAAGCCTCGAACGAAGCAGTACAAATTTTCGGCGGTTACGGTTTTATAAAAGACTATCCGGTTGAAAAATTTTACCGTGATGTAAAACTGCTTACAATAGGTGAAGGAACATCAGAAGTGCAGAGAATTATTATTGCTAGGCATTTATTGAGGGATTAGTTTTTACTGTGTTGAAAAATGAAAAAAATGCAGTTATTTTATTTAATAGAACTAATTAGAGTAAATTAGAAATGACTACAAGAGATAAACTGAAAAAAGAAATCGATAAGTTACCTGATGATTTGGTCAATAAGGTCTATCAATTTATAAATAATCTACGACCACAAGATAAGAAACCAGTAAAACTCCAGACATATAAATTGAAGGGACAGCTTGATGATGTAAATGTTAGAGAAAAAGCTTATGAGTAAATTGTTGACTGATACAAATTTACTAATTTATTCCATAGACCAAGAATCCAAATATTTTGAAAAAACCAATGCTCTTTTTAATAATAACAAGTATTCACTGTACACAACATCAAAAAATTTGTCCGAATTTTTATCCGTAGTAACAAGATTACCCTATAGTCCCTTGAATTCTAATGAAGCCATTGCAGCGGTAAAATCATTTCAAAAATTATTCGTAACACTTTATCCCTCATCTGAATCGTATGGAATATTTATTGATTTAGTGAAAAAACATGATGGAATAGGTCTTAAAATACATGACATAGAAATAGATAGTATTGCTATTTCTCATGAAATAACATCTATTGCAACAATTAACAAAAAAGATTTCGATTACATCACCGGCATTGATGTTCACGAGTTATAAAATTAACACATTTGATAAATCACTTTTGATGAGACAGAATTTAAGATAGACAATAAAAGTATGCTTTCGTTTCTTAAAACAAATAATTTATTGAATCAAAGAGCAAAACGAGCAAATAAAACAAAATTCAAAAAAGCATTAAAGAAAGTTCCTGATGTTAAGCCTGATGAAAGAGATAAATAAAATCGTTGAAGAGTTTTATCGTGACTTAAAGTTGTTTACATTCGGAAGTTCAGAGAATTTTTATTGTGCAGAATTTGTTGAGGAATTAAGAATTACAAACTGTTAAAACTGTTGTATGACATATGAACGACAGTGTTAACCCACGAGTTAAGTGTATTTTGCATAACTTTTGTTTGCCCCGCCCCCACCTACTGCGAGCTGGTTTCAAGTCGGGGACAAAATGCTGGTATCATCCCGTGGTTAAAGCCACGGGCTACTCGGACTTAAGCAACAGACTCTTAAGTCTTGAGTCAACGAAAATCCATAACTTGTGTAACCGTTAAAAAGTTTTACTAAGTTTTAACAATTGACTAAAATGTGCAAATAATTGAGTATAGAATGACACAAATCGGAACAGACATAAAACAAAAAGAAGACTTTCTTAAAAAAGAGGACTTCTACAAAAATTTAGTTCGTAAACTAAACGCTGTTCGGGAAGTAACGGAACTCGGCGGCGGGAAGAAAGCAATTGAAAAACAGAAATCAAAAGGCAAACTCACCGCACGCGAAAGAATTGCAAAACTAATTGATGAGAATTCCGTTTTTTACGAACTCAACACTTTTGCCGCTCACGAAATGTACGAAGAATGGGGCGGGGCTCCGAGTGCCGGAACTGTTTACGGAGTCGGTGAAATACACGGCAAAAAACATTTAATTGTTGCAAATGATGCAACCGTTAAAGCCGGTGCGTGGTTTCCAATGACCGCAAAGAAAAATTTACGCGCGCAAGAAATCGCTATGGAAAACCACCTCCCTATCATTTACTTAGTCGATAGTGCCGGAGTTTTTCTCCCGCTGCAAAAAGATATCTTCCCCGATAAAGAACACTTCGGAAGAGTTTTTAGAAATAACGCACAAATGAGTTCTATGGGTATTCCTCAAATTGCCGCTATTATGGGTCCGTGTGTTGCCGGCGGTGCTTACCTTCCTATTATGAGTGACGAAGCCTTAATCGTTGAAGGCGAAGGCTCTGTGTTTCTTGCCGGTTCACATTTGGTTAAAGCTGCAATCGGAGAAAATATAGATAACGAACAACTCGGTGGTGCGCATGTTCAGACTAACATTTCCGGCGTAACGGATTACGTAATGAAGAATGATGAAGAATGTCTGCAAATGATCAGAAACTTAGTAGATAAAAAAGGTCCCACTCCCCGCTTCGGATTTAACAGAACAAAACCGGTTCCACCAAAATTCGATCCGAAAGAGATTTACGGTATTCTTCCCGAAGATCAATTAAAACAATACAATACTCATGAACTGCTCGCACGTATTGTTGACAACTCGGAAATCGATGAATACAAACCGGGTTATGGACAGACAATAATTTGCGCTTATGCAAGAATTGACGGTTGGTCGGTTGGAATTGTTGCTAACCAGCGAAGCATAGTTAAAACGGCAAAAGGTGAAATGCAAATCGGTGGAGTCATCTATTCCGATAGTGCAGATAAAGCGACACGCTTCATTATGAACTGCAATCAAAAAAATATACCTCTTGTTTTCTTGCAGGACGTAACCGGGTTTATGGTAGGCAGCAAAGCCGAACACGGCGGGATAATTAAAGACGGTGCAAAAATGGTGAATGCTGTTGCGAATTCAACTGTTCCGAAAATCACAATAATTGTGGGCAACAGTTTTGGAGCGGGTAATTACGCAATGTGCGGCAAAGCTTATGATCCTCGGTTTATTTACGCATACCCTAATGCAAAAATTTCGGTAATGGGCTCAGCCCAAGCCGGTAGTGTTTTACTCGATATAAAATTGAAACAGCTTCAAAAAGAAGGTAAAGAATTTAGCGAGGCAGACAAAAAGAAATTGGAAGAGCAAATCAAAAAAGCATACGATGATTCGAGTTCAGCTTTGTATGCCTCCGCCCGGCTTTGGGTAGATGAAATAATTGATCCCGCCAAAACTCGCGAATACATTTCAATGTCGCTTGAAGTTGCAGATCACAATCCCAATATGCCGAAATTTAATGTGGGTGTGATTCAAACATAAATGGAAAGCGGAAAACTTTATATTGTTGCAACTCCAATCGGCAATTTAAAAGATATAACTCTCCGTGCGATTGAAACTCTTAAAGAAGTTGATTTCATTATTTGTGAAGACACTCGTGTAACCGGTTTTCTTTTAAAAGAATATGAAATCTCAAAAGAGTTGTTTTCATTTAATGCACAATCCGAAGAAAGAAAAATTCCCGCGGTATTAGAAAGAATAGAAAACGGACAAAACGCTGCGCTCGTCTCGGATGCAGGCACACCAACAATTTCTGATCCCGGTATAAGATTAGTGAGCGCAGCAATAGCCGAAAGGATTGAAGTAGTCTCAATTCCCGGCGCAAACGCGGCTATTGCCGCTTTAAGTATCGCCGGCTTGCCAACCGATTCATTTTTATTCGAAGGATTTCTTCCGCAGAAAAAAGGTAGACAAAAAAAACTTAAAGAACTTGCCGAAGAAAATAGAACAATAGTTTTATATGAATCAACTTACAGAATTGAAAAACTCTTGAACGAACTAAAGGAATATATGCCGGAAAGGATCGTTGTAGTCTGCAGAGAACTTACAAAAAAATTTGAAGAAACTTGGCGCGGCACTCCGCAAGAATTGCTTGAAGAATTACCAAATAAAATTACTAAAGGTGAGTTTGTTGTTTTGGTAGGACCGAAAGATTGGGTATAATTACACTTCTTTTTATTAAGCACCTCTTTTGATATTTTTACAACCTTTCAATTAAATTATTATTTCAATGGCGCGCACAAAACACAAAAAATTGAATGAAGTAGCACATCTTGAGAATGTTTTCGATTTCAAAGGCGGGAACACTGAAGAAGAATTAATAAGTAAACTTAATAACTCTAATTCTGTTTCATTAGAAATCGGCTGCGGTGAAGGTGATTATACTATCTCATTAGCACAGTTATTTCCTAATAGAAATTTTGTTGGGATTGATTTCAAAGGCGCTAGAATTTACGTCGGGGCAAAAAAAGCTCTCGAAGATAAAATTTCTAATGCCTCTTTTTTATGGATAAATGCCGAAAAGTTACCCGAATTTTTTAAGCTTACAAAAATTGAAGAAATTTTCATCACCTTCCCTGAACCACATGTAAAAAGAAGATCGGAAAGAAAAAGATTGGTATCGCCAAGATTTCTGAAAATTTATAGACAAATACTTAGACCGGCAGGACATATTCACCTAAAAACTGACGACGAATTTCTTTATAAATATGCACTGGAAACGCTGCACAAAGAAAAACACAAAATTCTTTTTAATTCGGATGATCTTTACTCTGAAAAAGAATTAGATCAAACCAAATCTATAAAAACACGTTACGAACGTTACTACCTTAACGAAGGCAGAAAAATTAAGTATATCGAATTTGTTTTGAGTTAACTATCACTTTTTTTTCTAACTGTTGCTCCCAACACCAAACCAGCGCCAATTAAAACTAAATTCTTAACTATGTACTGCCCTTCTAAAGTTAATCCGTAAGGGAAATGAGTCCATACAACATCAGGTAAAATAAAAATGGGTAATGCAGTTCCCGGCATTTGAAGAAAAAGTAATAGAAGAGTTAACCTCATATACTTTCCCCAAATTAATCCAATTCCGATTAACGTTTCCCAAGCGGCTAAAACCGGTAAAAATAAATCGGGATTTATGAAATAAACTGTGTTTCTTACAAGTCCCTCTGCCGGACTTATACCGGGGAAAAATTTGAGAAGCCCAAACCAAAAGAAAACTATTCCCAATCCAACTCTAAGAACCAAAAGTCCGTAACGTGACATCCAGTTCACTAAAATATTATCAAGATTATTTAGGTGTCTTGATACAAATTTATCTTCATATGTTGTCATATTATTTCCATTCAGTTATATAAAAAAACCCACGATTTTGCGTGGGTCAATTTTACTACTAATTTCGGTTAATGTTTCAAAAGTTATTCACTGTCATATTGAATAAGCGAATGAACATCATAACTGCTGAGTTTTTCTCTTCCCTTGAGAAATGAAAGCTCAATCAAAAAAGATATTTGAACGATTTCGCCGCCCATTTTTTCAATAAGTTTTGCGGCGGCTTCCATTGTACCGCCGGTGGCAAGCAAATCATCATGTAAAAGGACTTTATCGCCGGGTTCAATAGCGTCTTTATGTATTTCAATCTTGTCTTCACCGTACTCCAAAGTGTAGGTTTCACTCAACTTTTCTGCGGGAAGTTTGCCGGGCTTTCTAATTGGAACAAATCCGGCACCGAGTTTTTCGGCTAACAACGCACCGTAAATAAATCCACGTGATTCAATTCCCACAACTTTAGAAATATTTTTCCCCTTTGCTAATTCGAAGAGTTCGTCTCCGGCAGACTTTAACCCTTTGGAATTTTTTAATAAAGTAGTTATGTCTTTAAACACAATCCCTTTTATTGGGAAATCGTGCACGTCTCTAATCAAGGATTTCAATTCCATATTAAACTCCGTTAAATTTTTCTTTTAACTTTTCTGTTAATGTACTTTACAAATTCTTCTTCAGTATAACAATTTAGTATTTCTTTAGGTTGAACTCCGGCTTTTCTTGCGATCATAATTCCATATTCAATATCACTTATTCCATCTGTAGAGTGTGCATCGGGATTTATAGTAATTAGGCATTCTTTTTCGCGTGCGTAAAAAAGATTTCGCCAATCAAGGTCTAATCGATGCGGGTTTGCATTAATTTCTATTGCAACATTGTTTGCCGCACAAGCATCGATAACTTTTTTAATATTTACTTGGTATCCATCACGCGATAATAATAATCTGCCGGTAGGATGAGCTAAAATATCCGTATAAGGATTTTCAACGGCTTTAATAATTCTTGCAGTCATTTCCTCTTCCGTCAAATTAAAAAGAGAATGTATTGAGGTAACAATAAAATGAAATTCAGCTAAAATATCATCCGAATAATCCAACGAACCATCTCTTAAAATATCGCTTTCAATTCCATGGTAAATTTTAATTTTGCTTATTTTGTTTAACTCAGAAATTTCTTTTTGCTGTTCAGCTATTCTGTCTTCCCTCAACCCATTCGCATAAAAAGCCGATTTGCTGTGATCACAAACTACTGCATACTTAAATCCGGTGCGTGCCACCTCGTCAATCATTTCAGCGAGTGTATTATTCCCATCTGAAGCAGTTGTGTGGAAATGGAAAAATCCATTGAAATGCTCCGAAGATAAGTCAGTCTGCTCCCTCAACCTTTTCGGCAGCTCAAAGTAATGTTCTTCACGCATCTCAGGTATAACGAAATCAGATTTTACTAAATTGAAATATTCAGTTTCTGTTGAAAAGTCCGAATTATCGGGATCACGCATTTTTTGCAAAAATTCTTCAGATCCGGTCGATTGGAGCAAGACTTTTTCATAATTATCCGGCGATGTAACGTACAGAATAAATTCACCAGCATCTTCCGACATAAGTTTATAAACTTTGTATGAAGTATTACTTTCTATCTCATTGTAATTAAATAATTTAGATATTTCCTCAATAGACATTTTCTCTTCCTTAATTGAACAGATCAGTTCAATCTTCGAAATTATCTCGCGAACACGTCTAATTTCTCCGGTTACTTCAACTTTTTCAATGGATTTAATATTGGAAAGTTGTTCAATGATTTTCTTGCTCCGCTCTACGGCAATACTTAGGAGCATATAACCGCTGGATTTTTTAATCCTTTTTATTTCTTCCAGAATCTTTTCGACTGATTTTTCACTGAAGCCTTTAACTTCGGAAACCTTTCCGTTTTTACAGAGTTGTTCCAATTTTTCAATCGAATCAATTTCTAACTCCTTATATAAAAGTTTAACTTTCTTTGCTCCCAGACCTCTAATTTTTAATACATCGTGTATACCGGAAGGAACTTTTTTTAGTAATTCTTCGTATTCTTTTGCACTGCCTGTTTCATAGTACTCGTAAATAACCTGTTGAAGCCCCTTCCCTATTCCTTTCACATCTTTAATCGATTTGTCGTTAATCTTTTCCTCTATATCGCCTTCTAATCTGCGTAGAGTATTTGCTCCGTTTTTGAATGCGTTTACCTTAAAACGATTCTGTCCGTCAAACTCCATTAACTCTGCCATCTCTTCCAAAAGTAAAACTATTTCTTTTCGTAGCGACATTAAATTTCTCCGCTAAAAATTTTCAACTGTAATAGTGTTCCGAAAAAACCGTACAATGTTCCCATACCGATTTGTGCAGGTGTATGTACTCCGAGTTTATATCGTGACAATCCTATAACAACAATAAAAATTACAGCATAATAATACCACCAGCTTCCTAAAAAGAAAAGTAATGCTGCAAATGTAGCAATGCCTATTGCGTGTGCACTGATTTTCCAGAAGTAATTTACAAAAGTAAGGATTACTGTATTGATCGTTAAAACCAACCAATAAAATTCCGCCAACGAATTGCCGCTGAATATTATTATATAAACCATCCCGAGTACATTTAACAAAATTGATAAATAATAAGGAGCATGTCTTTGCTCTTTTATCACTGCATCATTATCCGCAATTATTTTTCTCTTTCTTAGAATTACAAAGAAGGTAATCGGCAAAATGACACCGAAAATTATTGAAGAAGAAATAACGATTAATTGTTCAGTGAGATAAAACTCAGAAAAAAAGGCTATGTAAATAAATCCGAGAAGGTTGAATGTCGGGGGAATAAAAATATCAGATATTACACGAGCAATTTTTTTTGAAAGCTGCAATGTTAAATCACTTTTTCGTAGTGAGGAGTGTTTTTAATTTCTTCCAAGTAATTTAATAATAATTCTTCTATAGGTTCATAAGATTCGTACTGCATTATTTGCTGACGAATTTTAGAGACGTTGTGAAATCCTTTTAGATAACCGGAATAAAACTTTCTGAAAGGTATGACAGCCCATCTTTCGTTATCGGAACGTTCAATTTCATAACGAAGATGTTTAAGGGTAACATTTATTTTTTCTTCCAGAGAAGGTTCAACAGGTTTGTTACCCTTTTCGATCAATTCCTTAGCTTGCTTAAAAATCCACGGATTACCGATCGCACCGCGTGCAATCATTACGGCATCGGCACCGGTTTCATCAAAAGCTCGTTTGGCATCTTCAGCAGACATAACTCCACCGTTTAGGGCAACCGGGATACTTACAACCTCTTTTATTTTTGTTATCCATTCCCAAACGGGGTCACCTTTATGCCCCTGTTGACGGGTTCTGCAGTGAATAGTGAGCGCTGCTGCACCGGCATCTTCTAATCGTTTTGCTATTTCCAGAATCATTATGTTGTCGGCATCCCAACCGATTCTTGTTTTAACTGTTACAGGTTTATCAACAGATTTAACAATTTCTTCAACCATCTTTTGCATATAAGGCGGGTCGAGTAAAAGTCCGGCGCCTGCTCCTCTTTTTGCTACTTTTTTTACCCAGCATCCGGCATTAATGTCTATAAGATTCGGATTTTCTGCTTCGGCAATTTTTGCCGCACCTATCATTGGTTCAAGATTACCGCCGTAGATTTGAATACCGACTGGTCGCTCATCTTCGCTTATTCTTAATTTTTTATGTGTCTTTTCATTCTTGCGAATCAAACCGTCCGAGTTAACAAATTCCGTGTAAACTACATCCGCACCGAATTCTTTACACAACTTTCGAAACCCGATATTAGTTACATCCTCCATCGGGGCAAGGAGTAATGCATTCTTTATTTCTATGTTACCTATTTTCCACATTATATTACTTTCGCTGCGTGTTCATCTAATTTATTCGAATTTAATAATACTGCCGCTATTAAAAAAGTGAGAAATGTGAATATGGCACCGGTGATAAAAGGTGCCTCGTAACCAAAAAAATCGAAAGCAAAACCACCCCACAGCGGCCCAAGCACTCTTGCAAAAGAAGCCATCGATTGATTGAGTCCAAGAATTGCACCCTGTTCATTATCATGTGAATATTTTGAAACCATGCTTAAAATTGTCGGCTGAAGAATGCCGGTACCAATCGCTAAAACAGAACCAACAATTGCAACACCGAGAAAATTTTGACCGTATGGAATCATTCCCAGCCCTATCGTCATAAAAACAGTTCCAATTAAAATAAGAGTTCTTTCGTTAAACTTGTTTGAGATATATCTGATTCCACCACCCTGAATTACAGCACCAACAATACCTATCAACCCGAACAAATAGCCAATCTGCTGGTCGGTGAAGTGATAAACTTTATATCCAATAAGTGCAAACGTTCCGTAAATATTTGCCATTGAAAAAACAATAATAAAGAACATCAAAATCGTCATCCCTATAACAGGCCGTTTCATTGTTTCCTTAGTAAACTGTAAATCAAACAACTTTATTTCAAACTTCTTTGATTCTGTTCTATCAAGATTTGATTCAGGTAATGCGAAGAATGCGAAGAGAAAAGCAATTGACGAAAAACCGGCCGCACCGAAGCCGGCTACATCGTAACCATATTTTGAAAGAATTCCACCAGCTAACGGACCGAAAACAAAACCAAGCCCGAATGCAGCACCAATTAACCCCATTCCTTTCGAGCGTTCTTCCTTGGTAGTGATGTCTGCAATATATGCTTGTGCAACTCCAATATTACTGCCGCCGAAACCGGCAAGTAGTCTTGAAAGCAATAGCATCAAAAAAGTATGCGTGAAACTGAAAATCACATATGATATAGCAGTCATCAAAAGTGAGATAAGAATTACAGGCCGTCTTCCGATTTTATCCGATATTTTCCCAAAGACGGGATTTAATAAAAACTGTACGAGTGAGTAGATTGCAATCACCATTCCTATTTCAAAATCGGAAATTCCCAATTCTTTGGTTGCAAATGTGGGCAGGATTGGAATTAATATTCCGAAACCCATCAAATCAATGAAGACAGTCAAAAATATTACGCTTAACGATGCTTTTTTCATATTCAGTTCATTTTTCAAAAAAGAATCGTAAAAATAAGAAATATTATGTCCTTTTTCAGAAAGGATTTTTTAAATAGCAACAATGTGCATTTTAAATCAGTTAAAGATAACCGGTGAGGCGTTGAGATATTTTTTTAATTCAAAAATCGGTGAGTAAAACTTGATTTTTTTTGAACGACTAGACATAATCTCTATAATATCATTATAACTCCGCACAAAAAGTGATTTATCTTTCTCGGTCATAAATTTATAATTTGCGGACGCCTTTGTTGAGTCAGATGGTAAAATGATATAATCCAATTCTCTGTTATTGTTACCTTTAAAAACCCAGGTAGGAACAACTGAGATTTCATTGACATAAATAGAATCGCGTAAATTATCTTTAACAATTTGAAAATTAAGAATCGGTCCGCCGTCTGAATATCTCCAGCGTTGATTAGAAATAAAATTACCGAGTGAATAAGCGACAAACCCGCTGTCTAAGTTTGCATTATTTGTTTTAAAGAATTCAATCGGCTGCGGCACGTGCGGATGACTACCGATGATTATATCCGCACCAAATCCAATTGTTTCTCGCACCAAATTCTCTTGTAAATATGAAGGCTCACTATTGTACTCTTCACCAAAATGATAGTACACAATAATCAAATCAACGTTTGCTTGCTTGGCTTTCTTTATGTCAGATTCAATAGGAGGATAGTCAATTAAATTAATAAGATAATCTTCTCCTTCCGGCACAGGTATTCCGTTCGTTCCGTATGAATAAGAAAAAACAACAAAACTAATTCCGTTGACTTCAATTATTTGTAATGAGTCTCGTTCCTCTTGCGATTTAAAAGTACCGGTATGAAATAATTCGGCTTCGTCAATTTTGTCAATAGTTCTCAACAATCCTTTCTTTCCTTTATCAAGCGAATGATTATTAGCGGTCAAGAGCATATCAAAACCGGCATCTTTGAGTGCGTGCAAGTATTCGTCCGGTGAGTTAAATGTTGGATAGCCTGAATAACCTCTTTTCTTTCCTGCAAATACTGTTTCAAGATTGCCCACCGTAAAATCAGCTCTGTTTAAGAATGGTTTTATGATCTGATAATTTTCAGTGAAATCGTATCCATTGTCTGTTTCCGCATAAGAATATTGAACGGAACTGCACATTAAATCACCGACAAAGGTCAAGTTGATAATATTAACTGAATCACGAAATGAAAGCGAATCATTGTGATTAGTTTGAAAGGAGTTCATTTCCGTTTGCAACAAAAAGAATACCGTAATCCATAAAATAAAGATGAACGCTATTTTAAAGTATTTTCTCATAGAGTTAAAAAAAAGACCGTTCGAATAAATATACCATTTCGAACGGTCTAAAACTAAAACACGGAAAAAAGTTCTACGGTTTTTTTTCTTCCTTACGGCTGTTTTTTATTTCTTGAATCTCGTTACGCATATCTTGAGCCATTTTCTTTAATTCGCTCAAGCCCTTACGCACACGGGTACCTGCAGCAGCTTGCCCCTTAACATAGAATTTTTCTACATCTTGCTCAAGTGTTCTAAGGTGCTCAAACAGTTTTTGATAAGATTCACTCATACAGACCTCCTTAATGATGTGGTAGTTAGTTATTTTGAATTAGCGAGAACAATTTCTGCAATATCTTTAACTTCTACTTCCTCTTGTTTAGCGAAAGACTTCACACCGTCAGTCATCATCGTCATACAAAACGGACAAGCAGAAGCAATTGTATCCGCGTTAGTTTTTAACGCTTCTTCAGTTCTGTTTTCGTTTATTCTCTGTCCCTCTGTCTCTTCTAAAAACATCCTTCCTCCACCGGCTCCGCAGCAAAATCCTTTATCTCTGTTTCTTTCCATTTCTACAAGTTCCAATCCTTTTATTTTTGCCAAGGGACTGCGCGGGGAATCATAGATATTATTATATCTCCCGAGGTAACAAGAATCATGGAAGGTAACTTTTGATTTTATTTCTTCATCCTTCAATTCAATTCTACCGGAATTTATGAGTTCTTCAATCATTTCGGTATGATGTTGAACTTCAAATTTACCGCCGAACTGCGGGTACTCTTTTTTTAATGAATTATAACAATGCGGGCAACCTGTTACGATTTTCTTAACACCGTAATTATTTAGTGTTTCGATGTTTTCCTGCATTAACATTTGAGCAAGATATTCATTTCCAAGTCTGCGCGCCGTATCACCGTTGCATTTTTCTTCAGTTCCAAGAATTCTAAAGTTTACACCTGCTTTCTGCATTAAGGTTGCAAATGCTTTTGTAACTTTTTTATAACGGTCATCGTATGAACCGGCACACCCAACCCAAAAAAGAACTTCGCCGTCCGGGTCTTCAGCCATTGTTTTGATATTCATTCCTTCCGCCCAGGCAGCACGGTCTTGATGATTGAATGCCCAAGGTGTAAAGTTGGTTTCAAGATTTTTGAATATTGTGTTTAGTTCCTGTGGAAATTGTGCTTCCATCAATACAAGGTTTCTTCTCATATCGATTATTGAATCTAAATGTTCAATAGTAACCGGACATTCATACACACAGGCGTTGCAAGTAGTACAAGCCCAAAGTTCTTCATCGGTAATAAAATCATGCACCAACGTCTTATCCGTTACGCCCTCGACTTCATTGTTACCGGCTAAGACGTATGGAGCTTTTTCTTCTAATCTTCTTCGTATATCGACAATAATTTTTCGAGGTGAAAGTAATTTACCTGTATTGGCTGCGGGGCAGGCTGCTTCACATCTTCCACATTCTGTGCATGCATAACCATCAAGCAATTCTTTCCAGCTAAGGTGTTCAACATCTGCAGCCCCAAATTGCTCTATGTTTTCATCTTCCAAATTAAGCGGTTTTATCTGGTATTTTTTATCATCAAGTTTTGAGAAATAAACATTGGGGATTGAACTTAATACGTGAAGATGTTTTGAATAAGGTAGATAATTCATAAAGACAAAAATCACAAGAATATGAATCCACCAAAAAATCTCATAAAGAACGGCAGAACTGTTGCCGGGTTCAAAAAACATTACAGCCAATTGATATGAAATCGGGTAAAGCTCAAATTCTGAGGTTATAAAACCGTTCTTGGCAATATGAGCGGCGCTCTGCCCAAACATAGAAAGAACAACCAAAAGAATCATTGTTAAAATTAAAGTTGCATCCAACTGTCCGGCTTTACCAACATCAAGCCTTTCAATTTTTTGGATGTATCTTCTATAGAGAGCAAACAAAACAGCGAAAATTACAAGCAGTCCGAATATATCTTTTATTAAAGTAATTACGGTAAGAAGCGGTCCTAAAAATTCTAAGTTGAAAGGTGAATAAAATCCTTGAATGATAGATTCGAGAACAGCAACAAGAAACAAAATAAATCCCCAAAAAATTAGGAAGTGAACCGTTCCGGCAACCGGGTCGCGTAAAAGTTTGCTTTGCCCGAATGCAATTTTTAATACGTTTTTAATTCGTTCTAATGGTCTATCGAATCTATCTTCTTTTTGACCGATTTTAAGATAACTTATCAATCTTCTCACATTATAGGCAAGAAAAGATATTGCGGAAAGAAATACGACGATAAAGATAATGTTTTTTAATTCCATTTTACCTTGATATTATTTTAACCAAAAAGAACGAAAACAAAAACGGGATTTCACTTTTTGTGAAATCCCTTAGATACTAAAATTATGCAGGCAGCTTAGGATATTTTTTTGATACTACATAATAAATGCTTACTGCAGCGGAAATTTTTATTACATCCCAAATTGTGAAAACCAATACACCTGCTTTGAAAGCTTCACCAAAATTACCACCGAAAAACAGCGACAAATAAGCCGCACCTGAGAAAAGAATCAGAAGCGTACCCAAAATCATTGCTGAAGCAATGACTAAAAGTGATTTATTTTGTTCGATGATTTTTCCTACAACAAAAGCGGCTATGGGAAATGCTATTAAATATCCGCCCGTTGGACCAAATAAAGCTGCAATACCTAAGTTAAAATTTGCAAAAACCGGAAGTCCTACAGCACCGGCAGCTAAATAACCTAACTGACTAATAGCACCGTTTCTTGCACCCAGAAATGCACCGGATAAAACAACGAGCATTGTTTGCAATGTAAACGGAACAGGTTTAACCGGTATACTGACTTGAGCAGCAAAAACAGTCAATATAGAAAAACCTAATATCCAAAATAATTGAGTAGAAGTAACCTTACTTAATTTACCTACTAAAACATTTCTTTTAACATTCTCTTTTACTGGCATTTGTACCTCTATACTAATTTAAGTGCTTAATGAAGAATTTATTTGTTTCGTTTAATAATTTTTCAAATTTGTCATTCGTACCGGCAAACGGATGTTGAACATTGAAAGTATGCCCGGTATTATGAACAATATATAATTCCGTTTGCGATTTATCAGCCCAACTGTAAATCAAATTTGCTTCATCAATAGGAACAGCTAAGTCTTGATCGCCGTGAGCAATAAATAAAGGTTTATTTAATTCTTTAACAGCTTTTTCCAAATTTAACTTACCATTTATATTTGTTTCAATATCTTGAAGAAACGAATAGTTCATCCGCATCATTTGATTAGTGCGAGTATTCAGAACTTCAAAATAACCTTTTTCTTCCCATTCTTTTTTCTGTCGATCCGAATATCGATCCAACTTTGCAATAGCCGACCAGGTAGCAACGGCAGAAATTTCATCATTTGAAGTAGCAGTTAATAATGAAACTGCACCTCCCCTGCTGTGTCCCAGTAAACCGATTTTATTTTCGTTATCAATTTCACCAAAAAAACCATTGCGATAAGAACTAATTAAAAAATTCAATTCCTCAACTTCACGGGAAAAAGAATTCTGTGCAAACTTATCTAATTCATCAAACTCAGTTAAACTTTCGCCTACACCGTTTAGCGAAAAATTGAATGTAATTACAAAAAAATTATTCTTAGCAAAGTATTCGGCAAGGTATGGATTGAAACCCCAATCCTTAAAACCTTTAAAACCGTGAACAAAAATCAAGCAAGGATTACCGAGTTTACCAAACGTAGTTATGCGAATTTTTTCATTATCAATGGTTTCAAGCACATAATCTTTGCTCATAAGGTTAAATATGCCTATTAGGGGCTGAAAAGTCAAGATTTTATATTGTAATAACAGTGCTATACAAAATAAATAGAGATTTATAAAAAAGCTTGAAGAATGATCTGTTTTGGACAGATTTTTTCTTCAATTAATTTCAATCCCCTCTTCTTAAAATAATTCTTGTTGTATGAACTTAGAATTATATTGATACGGAGGCTTAAACGGATTATCCAACCATTCGCTCAATACTATTTTAAAAATTTTAGAATAATCCTTCTATCTAAATGATGTATTATCTGACTAAAAAGTGTTACATTTATCATTGATCCCTCGATAAAGTTTGGTTGATTTTTTTTGGGTCAAATTAAATTTATCAACTTTATCTGAGGGATTCATTTTTATTTATTTTGGACAGATATGAAATATATACTTATATTCACCTACTATTTTAGATTGAACTAAAACTTCTCTTAATAAACCTCTTGAATGTTGAAAGGCGAATTTGCGTGAATCTATTTTCATCAACTTTTTGTTGAATTTAACCGGAATAACTTGTTATACCGCTGACTTTTTAC